>ERZ1740058.102-NODE-102-length-72663-cov-6.293563_pt1 | contig 72663 bp, 61 predicted proteins | sample MGYA00581745_ERZ1740058 | MGnify/ENA primary metagenome ERZ1740058 (study PRJEB43018, sample SAMN04849742) | marine metagenome | isolation source: floating plastic debris | place: Pacific Ocean | collected 2008-08-30 | study: EMG produced TPA metagenomics assembly...
TTTAACGCTAGGTTTATACCGCAAATTCGGTCAACCTATTTCAGGCATAGACAATGAAATAAACTTGTAACCTGTAACTTTTTAACTTTTAACTATCAGCTTCGGCGGCTTCTCGGATTTGAGGTAAAATGTCTTGCTGCTCTAGCGGGTACGGCAAGTAACGGTCAGTGGCTGGGTCATAGCTTCGGCCGGCGTAGTTTAGCTCGTCGGTTCGGTTGTAGCGGGTCAGGTCGTAGAAGCGAATTCCCCACTCGGTACTGAACTCAGCAAATTTTTCATCCAGTACATCGTCTATCGTTACTCCACTCAATGGAGCCATTCCCACCCTGGCCCGTACCGTGTTTACCGCTTCATCGGCAGTAATCGAGGAGCTGGTAGCCCCGTTCACTAAGGCTTCGGCGTGCATCAGCAATATTTCTGAGTAGCGAATGACCTGGAAATTATTATTCTCGCCGTAGGTGAACCGACCGGGCGTAAGCTGGTCGGAAGGCAAGTAAAACTTACCACTCAGAAAGTTGTAACGAGGATGATTGTTGAATGTGTCGCTCGATTGGGTAGTGTTAGAAACCCAGTCGGGCAACGTGGCGTAGTTCGGGTCTGACTGAATTTCGGCAATCCCATCGGGCGTGAACAAGACAGTGGTTTCTAATCGTTCGCGCTCACCGCGGTCGAGCATAAATTTGATATACTTCACACTAGGCTCGTAGAAGCCCCAGCCACCCCCGGCACCTTCCACCGCCGGAGTCCAGTCGGAGGGGCCGAAGAAGTTCCACAGGTAGCGAGTCCGGGTTCCGGATGCCATACCAAAATCTGAGTACTGCAACTCCAACAAGCTTTCGTCGCTCAGCTTACCGGGTATTTTGAACAGTTGGTAGTAGTCTTCCATGAGCGAGAAGGCATTAGCACCGATAATCTGGCTGGTAGCATCGGCCACCGCTTGGTAATCTTGTAGTTCCAGATGGGCCATCGCCTTTACTGCTAATGCCGTGTGTCGGGTTATGCCGCCGGGTATGTCGGTTCGTTCGTTAGGCCGTACGTTGGGCAGTAGGGGAATGGCTTCATCCATCTGGGCTGATAGGTGCTGCATCGCCTCTTCAAATGAGCTGAGCTCAATATCAAATAGGGCACTTGGTGCGGAGGATTCGGGGATTAATATACGCTCCCACAATCGGGCCAGTTGCAGCATCTCAAAGGCCCGCATCACTTTAATTTCGGCAATGTACTGGTCAGCAGTGGCGGCATCGGCCCCGGCTTCCCGGTACCGTTCAATTTCTTCCATCGCCCCGTGCCAATACAAAATATCAGAATATAAGTTGAGCCAGGAATTATTGTACATCCAAAAAACACGATTGTACCGGAACTCATCTGTTTCAATCAGGGGCTCTTGGTCACCGGCGGCGTTCACATCATCGCCTCGTACCGAAATAATCGGAAAGGTCTCCCACTGTAAATTGTTCAGTTCGGCGTAGGAGCCGTAGAGCATCAGAATCATATTTTCCGACTGGCTGTAGTCGGTATTATCTACGATGTCCTGATTTTGTAGGGGCTGATCTAGCTGCTCTTCACAAGCTACGGCCACGAAAAGAGCCAGTATTAGTGCTGGTAAGCGATAGATTTTCTTATAAAATTTCATGATACTATTCATTTGAGTCAATTGCTAAAGAGTAATGTTCAATCCAATGGTGTAAACAGCCGGAATGGGATACACTTGACGGTCAATGCCATCATCTACTTCTGGGTTGAAGCCATTGTAGTTGAAGACTGTTAGCGGCCGCTCGGCGGTCAGGGTCAGTCGGGTTTTGGGTAAGTTTTCACCGTACCAGTCTTGTTGGGAGAACAGGTACGATAAACGTACGTTCTGAATTCGGAAATAGGTGCCATCTTCTACAAAGTAATCGCTCATATTCTGGTTCCAGCCCTTTCGTAGTCCAGCTGCCGAGGGATAGCGGTTGGATGTACCCGGACCACGCCATAAGTTGTTAACCAGCTCGGCATCCAGGTTGGTATCGTTGGTAAAAATAATTTCTCCCCGTTTGCGGTTCAGAATTTGATGCCCGGATTGTCCCTGAAAGTTAGCAGTCAAGTTGAAATTCTTGTACGAAAGCCCAAAGTTGAAGCCGTAAGTTAGGTTAGGAAGATAAGACCCCAGCACCACGCGGTCATCGGCATCTACTACTCCATCGCCGTTCTGGTCGCGGAAGAAAAAATCGCCGGGTTCCAAACTGTTATCGGTGATAAACTCCTGGGTGTAGCCACTGCTGTTGATTTGGTCTTCATCTTGGAATACACCTACCACTTCGTAGCCGTAGAAAGCCTCAAAAGGTTCCCCTAAAATGGAGCGTTGTCGAAACTCTGCTGAGCCGTGGTTCAAACTTTCTGCTCCACCCAAACTCAGTACTTCGTTGTTTAGCGTAGCTAGGTTACCACCAATGCTGTAGGAGAACCCATTAAGAAAGTTATCGCTCCAGTTTAGGCTAAGCTCTAAGCCTTCGTTGCGGATTTCGCCCCGGCTGCGTCGCTCGGTATCCCGAAATACCGGGGGGATGATGCCCACCGCCAGGTTCTCTGTATCCCGAATGAAATAGTCCGCCTCCAACGATAGGCGCTCATTGAACAGACGGGAGGTAATTCCAACATTGATCTCTTCGGTCGTTTCCCAGCGTTCAATCAGGTCAAAGGTAGGGCGCAAGCGACGCCCGGTAACCAATACACCGTCAATGGCGGTAGTAGTTTCTTCCAAAGTGGGTGCTCCCACCGCCGGGCGGATGTTATCGTTACCCAGTTGTCCCCAACTTCCTCGTAGTTTGAGGAAATCGATGAAGTTAACGTTAAAGAAATTCTCTTCTGAGAGCACCCAGCCCGCTCCGAAGGTGAAGAAATCGCCCCACTGCTGCTGGAACTTATTGTTACCATCGCGACGGTAAGTAGTATACAGCAGGTAACGGTCATCGTAGTTATAGGCTATCCGGCCAAAGAACGATTGAAAGAACAGTTGACCGTTAATCGTGCGGTTACCGAAAATATCCTCATTATCTCCGTCGGTACCCGTAGCATCGCCAATGTTGTCAACATTAAAGTTCAAAGCCCGGGATAGGTACCACAGCTCTTCCTGGTCGCGACTCGGGTTAGGCGAAATATCTTCTCCTTCAACGAATAGAAGCTCAGCGTACTCACTGCGGTAGGAGTAGCCACCCACCACGGTTAGAAAATGATCACCGAAATTATTTTCGTAAGTCAGGAAGTTATCCCAAACCTGATCAAACGTCGCCAGATTATTACGTCGAATAGACGAAAGGAAATCCTGTACCCCATCGGCGTAGGCAAAATTCACGTTCCTAGCGGTTCGTCCTTCTAGACTGTAGTTGTACGATGAGCGGAAGGAAAGTATGTTGGGTATAATGTCAATTTCGCCGTAGATGTTTCCGTTCACCGTACCCGTTTGGTTGCGATCATCATTATACAACAGCGGGTAAAGTGGGCTCTGACTGTTTCGGTAGCCAATGAGCTGAGCATTGGATAATTGATCCTCATTGGCCGTGTTCAATGGGTCGTAGGGCGGTAGGATGGGTACGGCAAAGTAGCTCCGGAACCAAGCCGCATTATCGCCTACAAATTGCTGGGAGGTGCTTACGTTAAAGTTCCCACCTACCGTTAGCCAGTCCTTTACCTTGGAGTCGAGCTTGGTGCGGAAGTTGAGCCGGGTGAAGTCATTGCGGGCTGATTTCAACAATCCCTGTTGGTTAAAGTAGCTGGCACCGATGGAATAGCGGGTTTTGGCTCCGCCGCCGTTGAAGCTCAGCGTATGGTTCTGGATGCTAGCCGGTTCCATAATCTCTCGGTACCAATCGATGTTTACATTGGGTACATTGGGGTTGATACGGCTACGACCGAAGCGCTGCATGGCATTATCCACAAAAGCAATGTCAGCATCCGAACCGGTCTCGTTCACGTAGCGCACGAACTGCTCAGAGTTAGCCATTTGCAGTACGTTCTGCGGGTTTTGGATGCCATAGTAGCCGTCGTACACGATTTCTGGAGCTTGCTCAAAGTCACCCGACTTGGTTTCAATCAGCACTACTCCGTTAGCCGCCCTCACTCCGTAAATAGCGGAAGCCGAGGCATCTTTCAGCACCGAAAGTGTCTCAATATCGTTGGGGTTAAGGAAGTCAATATTGTCGAAGAACATACCGTCTACCACGTACAGCGGAGCGGCATCGCCTTCAAACGAACCAATACCCCGTACCCGTACTGTAGGCGAAGCACCCGGAGCCCCGCTGCTTACAATCTGTACCCCGGCTACCCGTCCCTGAAGGGCTTGCATCGCTTGGGCGGTAGGGGTCTGCTGAATTTCTTCGGCATCTACCGTGGAAATTGCGGAAGTAAGATCTTTTTCTTCCAGGGTTCCGTACCCAACGACCACAATTTCGGAAAGAGAAGTGATGCTGGGAGCCAGAGCAACATCAATTACGGTCTGGTTTCCCACTCTAATCTCTTCAGTCTCGTAGCCTACCGAAGAAAACGCCAGCGTATCCTCGGGAGCCGCTTCAATGCGGTAGTTCCCATCCAGATCAGTCACCGTTCCGGTAGCAGTACCTTTAAGGATAACGTTGACTCCGGGCAGTGTACTATTGTCGGTTAAGTCGGTGACCGTACCGGTAACTACTACTAGTACACTACGGCGGGTTGCGTCCCAGCGAGTGAAACTTCGGGCTACAATGGGGGGGGACTCCTCGAGAGAAGATGCTTTCTTAACTGATTTTCGCTCTACTTTGGGTAGCTTAGACTGCTTCTGAAGAATGTAGTAATTCTCCTGAAACTGCCGAAACTGTAAACCCATCGGTTGAACAACCTGCCGCAAAGTACGCTCTAGCTCGTCTTTAGGTACGTTAAGCACCCGCTGAGCCTGTTGCACGTTTATTTTCTTGTCGTTTACCAGGTCGCTTTGGTAGGTGATTTTGATGTCGTGCTTTTTCTCCACCTCGAACAATACCTGCTTAAGGTCCTGAGAAGAACTCTGAGCTTGAGCGGGAGAAGCAGTTGCTGAAGCTGTCCAACGGGCAGCTAGCTCTTGCCCTTGGGCTATCGGCGTGAACACGGTCGGAGTGAATACACTCAAGGTTGTGAATAAAAGAAAAAGTAAAATGCTCAGCCTGGCTGACCGTCTTAGATAGGGTACTGATGTTCTCATAGCGTAATCATGGAGTTGTTAGGTTTCACTTGGTATAGCAGTTGTTTATAGGTAGAAATAAGGTTTACTCCCGGAGTTGTATTTGCCCGCCCTCGTCCCGAGCCTGAATTCCGAAAATTTCGCTTAACAGCGCCAGCAGAGTGTCAATATCATTGTTGGGTAGCGTACCAGTAAGCTTGAGTTGCCGGATGCTATCGCTCTGAATAATTACCGGTATGCCGTACAGATCCTCGATGGTTTGAGCGACTATCTCCAGCGGTGTTTCGTTGAAAACTAACTCATTATTTCGCCAGGCGGTAACCGGTGCAGTAGCTACTTTGGTGAGCGAAAAACTGAGATCTTTAGTAAGTATGGCCTGATCGCCGGGTTGCAGAATAACATCGGCGATTTCGCCCGGTGAATCTCCCAACGCATTAAGTTTTACTTTACCAACATCCAGGGTTACCTGGGTAGTACCGCGCCTACTTTGTACATTAAACTCAGTTCCCAATACCTCCACGGTGAGGTTATCGGTGAAAACCGTAAACGATTGATCGTTGGCTAAATGCTGTACCGAAAAGTAAGCCTCTCCCTCCAGCCAGATTTTCCGGGGGGAATCAGCCTGCCACTGCCGGTTGTAGCGTACGGAAGAGTTACCGTTAAGCACCACAGTAGATTGATCGGGTAGCACGATAGTGCGAGTTTCGCCGAATCCGGCGGTCTGGATTACCGTACTGTTTGCCCAAAAGTAGTAAACCAATACGGAGCTGATTAGTATCCCCGCCACGCTGGCGGCTATCTTCCAGGTGAGTACTGTCCGGCGGAGCGGTAAACGAGCAGAAATTTGCTGATAGAGTGCTTCTGACTGTTGGGAAGATAGTGGCTGAGTGCCACGAAGCTCCTGCCAGATTTGCTGAATAACCTCTTCGTATTCTTTTGCTTCGGGGTGGGCTTGCAGATAATCGAGCAGTTCTTCTAACTCAGCCCGACTACACTGGCGAGCAAAGTACTTTTGGAGTAGCTGCTGCGGATTTTGAGACATAAATAGGTTTTATCTCTACTATCCGCTCAGTAAGCAAAAAGAAGATTAGCCGCTCTATTTTTCCATACTTTTTAAAATGAATAGCAGGTTATTAGAATTTTTGTAGCAAAATACTCTGATGGTTTGAAATATTTTACTGAACTCGTTGGGGAGAAATTGGGAGCTTGGCCTACCTAAATTAAAAAAACCGAGCGGCAAAGGCGAGCAGTAGCGCTAAGCTGAGGTCAGCGTGCCGTTTGAGATAGAGTTTAATGAATCGTAGAGCTTGGGCTAACTGCAAACGCACTGTTTGCGGGGTGATGCCCATATAAGCAGCAATCTCGCGAGTAGTCTTTCCTTGTTGCTGCGCCATCTCGTACACTAATTTACGTTTAGGGGGAAGCAGATCAATGGCCTGTTGGGCAATGCTAGTATACTCAGCAAGTATCAGGTCCTGCTCTACCGTTGAGGCCGGAGGATTCATTTGTTGATATAAGTGTTCTCGCAAAGTTTTGTGCTGCGCTGCCTTTTGCAAAAACTTTAAGTTTTCGTTTTTGGCAATCTGGTAAAGGTAGGGCTCTAGCGGACGTTGAGGATCAATCTGAGTACGGTGCTGCCAAAGCTTAGTAAAAGTATTTTGTACTATCTCGAGTGCATCTTCCGGCGAATGAGTGAATTTTAGCGAGAAACCATAGATTTGCTGGTGATAGCGATCATACACTACTCGGAAGGCGTCTTCTCGCCCTTTTTTCAGGCGATCGAGAACATTAAAAAAATTTTGATCACTACTCATAGGCTTCCTCTACACTTTAAGCAATGATATAAATTTTACCAAAATCAAACAATTTTTTAAAATTATTTCAATTGAGGTTTCAGATATAACCTTGATTTTGGCATATAGTTTATTCAGGCAATCTCTTTCTGATTGACCATCGCCAACATTTCGTTATTGCCATTGATCTATAGATTTCAGTCTTAAAGGTAGTACGTATCATATATTTTGGTAACGTGACCTAATCTAGTTCATATCTAATCGCTTCAGGTAAAACTCATGTTCTGATTAGCCCAACTAAACATTATCAAGCGTCTTTACCTAATAGAATCTGGGTTTATTCCTTCCGGAATGGGAAATGCAAGGCAGTAGGTCGTATTACAGCCGTGCGGGCAAGAGCCGCTCGGATAAGCCTATAGATAGAAAGAGTGAGGCATAGCACTAAAAACGAAAAAGCTAGTGCTTCGTATGCATATCTATTATCGCAGATTTAACTACATTTTCTACTTTTGAATCGCTCAGTTAAAACATATGATACTAGAAGTTTTAGGGAAAACTTTCTCAATCTGAACTCGGATGTTAGCAAGTTTTTTGAGAGGGGGGATCAGGATTTTTTCTGCCTGCGAATAGAAGATATTGTTTCTCACGCAAAGGTTCCGGTTCCGCCTTCGCGCGAAAAGTGTCATACTCTGATTCTGGTTCAGGAGGGTTACTACGATCTCAAGTTAGGTACGCAAGAATATCGGGTAGAAAATGGGGACTTAATCATTCAGCAAGCGGGGGCGATCTTTTCTATAGACCGAATTAATCGTGAAACCAAAGGTTTTACCTGCCACTTTCACCCCGATACGTTGATTGGCAAATCAGGCAACCCAGCTATCTTAGCCGATTTCGCTTTTCTGAATATATGGGCTGATTCACTAGTGCGGTTTGATGAAAATAGGCTTCCGTTTGTTACGACCCTCTTCCGGCGGCTACAGCTAGAATATACGCGTAGCCAGAAACCAGATTTCGCTATTATCCACGCCTACCTGCTGGCTTTGTTGTCAGAAATAAAAGCTTTAACGGATGCTGATGCCAAGGAATCAAAAAACGCAGCTCATTACCTGGTTCAGCGATTTAAGAAATCAATTCATACGAGAGTAAAAGATAATTTGAGTGTGCGTGATTTTGCTGCTCAGCTTAATGTTAGTCCTAATCACCTCAATAAATGCACTAAGCAGATCACTGGCTACTCGGCTTCCAGACTAATTGACGATACTAAAATCATGGAAGCTAAATATCTGCTGTATCAGACTAACCTCACAGTTAGCGAAATAGCCAATGAATTAGGGTTTCTCGATCCTTCCTACTTTAGCCGATTCTTTAAAAAGAGTGCGGGAGTAACGCCGGTGGAATATCGGAAAATGATTGAAAAGTCCTAACAGTCGCACTATTTGTCCTAACCTGCTGATTGATTAGAATTGATCTTTGCTGGAGAATTTATCGCGTATGTATCCAGCACTATTAACTATACACTCTTTATTCAGATGGCTAGTATTGGTTTCTCTTTTGTTAGCAATTCTTCAGGCAGGAAGCGGGTATTTCAGAAATCGCTTATTCACCAGTACTGATAACAAAATCCGTCATTGGACCGCCACCATAGCGCACATCCAGCTTATTATTGGAATCTTACTTTACATTAAAAGTCCCATCATTAGCTACTACTGGGCAAGTTCGGATAATTCAACGACTTCTTCCGATCCATCTTTCTTTGGATTATATCACTTTGGGTTTATGCTGTTGTCAATCATTATTCTAACCATTGGCTCGGCCAAAGCCAAACGAGAAAAGTCTGATAAGGCAAAGTTTAGAACGATGCTCGTTTGGTTTTCAGTCGCGTTACTGGTGATTCTGGTAGCAATTCCCTGGCCGTTTTCGCCCTGGGCTAATCGTCCCTATATCCGAATATTTTAATCTATGTCACTTCTTAGTTCAAACATTGGTCGACTTCGGCTCTTAGCAATTCTAGAGGGAGCAACTCTGCTGATATTAGTATTCGTAGCGGTTCCCCTGCGCCGCATCTTTGATTATCCAACAGTATCTCAGGTTGTAGGCCCCATTCATGGTATCCTGTTTTTATTATTTGTATTTAATACGTTAAGTATAGGAGTGGAGAAGAATTGGAAATTCAGCCAAACTACCTGGAAAGTGCTTTTGGCTTGCTTAGTACCATTTGGCACATTTTACGTAGATCGTAAAATCCTAAAACCCATTTACGAGAAGGAGAAGCTATGAAAGTATATGTTTTCAAAACATCGGTCAGTCATTCAGATCTTGATAGTGTAGAGAGAATAATAGATACGCTTATTCCTCATACTCAGTGGAATTTTGATTTTGATGATTGTGATAATATCCTGAGGGTTGTAAGCAAGCGAGATATATCCGAAGTGGTATGTACAGGATTAGCTAAGTTTGGCTACCTTTGCCAAGAGCTATAATAATCTTGCGCTGTTTACTCTATTCCAAATGTTATGCCCCACCTAGCCCAGCTGAATATTGGTAAGCTTCTTCATCCCATAGACCATCCAAAGATAAGCGAGTTCGTGGAGAGTATTGACCGGATTAACCGATTGGCAGAAAATAGTCCGGGTTTTGTCTGGCGGCTGAAAGATGAATCTGGCAACGCTACTGATTTTCATCCCTTTGGGAATCCGCTGATTATCGTGAATATGTCGGTTTGGGAGAGTGTCGAAGCGTTGAAGCAGTATGTTTACCGCTCCGATCACGTTAATATTATGCGTAAGCGCCACGAATGGTTTGAAAAGCACGATAAGCCATTTATGGTGCTCTGGTGGATTCCCGAAGGTCATTTGCCTACTGTGGAGGAAGCCAAGCAGCGTTTGGCACTTCTTCAAGAAAAGGGAGAGACAGCCGAAGCATTTACCTTTCGGAGGATATTTGATCCGCCAATATTGACCTGATTTACGCTTTGGCTATGCGTTCTTGCTGCTACATTTTTCTTTTTATTTCTTTCGGGTTAATCTTAACTACTGCCAAATCCCAAACTAGCTCTAATCCATCTTCTGACAAGCCCAACATTTTACTGATTCTGGTAGATGACCTGTCTTGGAGTGCAATCACTCCTTACGGAAACCAGTATCAAGACATGCCGCATCTTACCCGTTTAGTTTCTGAAGGAATGAGGTTTACCGATGCCTACGTTACTCCTCAATGTACTCCAACCCGAGCTTCCTTACTTACCGGGCAGCACACGGCTCGTAACGAAATGTGGCACGTCATTCCTGGCTACGGCTATCCCTACGCTAAAATGAGGGAACCCACGTTCCGGCGGAACCTGCCCCGAGGCACTTATACGCTAGGCAAAGCATTGCAGGATCAGGGATACACTACCGCCCTGTTGGGAAAGTGGCATCTGACTGCTAACGACGATGGACATTATCTTTATCTGTACGATCAGGGTAAAGCGTATTATGGTTTCGATTACGTAAACCCCCGGCAAAATCCGGAGAATTATGCGAATAGTGGGGATAAGGGAGTACAGTTCCTGACGGACGAGGCTATTCAATTCATGGAGAGTTCGGTAGAGGATCAACAACCTTTCTTTGTTTACCTATCCCATCATAGTATTCACACCAAAGTATACGCTCCCGACTCGCTGGTAGCTCAGTACAAGTCACAAGGCTGGCCATTAGAAAAGCGGCAAATTGAGAAGGTGAGTTTTCCCAGCAATGCGGTTTATCTGGCGGCTTTAAAGCATTTAGACAATTCGGTAGGACAACTACTATACGCTATTGAGCAATTAAGTATTGAAGAAAATACTGTGGTCATTTTTCTTTCCGATAATGGTGGAGATGATAGCCAGTTTGAAAATTATCCGCTACGCTACGGAAAAGGCTCGGCTTACGAAGGGGGTATTCGGGTTCCGTTGATTGTAAAATATCCCAAGCTAATCAAGAGGGGAACTGCTTCCAATGAACCAGTACACGTGGTTGATATTTATCCCACGTTGCTAGATTTAGCGAGAGGCAAGGCAAAGGAAGATCATCCTTTAGATGGATTAAGTTTGCGTCCGCTGCTCACCCAACAGGGCAATCTCAACAGAGATGCGCTGTATTGGTATATGCCGCTGTATGATGCCCAGTGGGGAGCCACTCCTTCGGCGGTTATTCGGGAAGGGTCATATAAACTGATTCATTTTTTTGGCGATCATATCGATTTAGAGAATGGAGGTGCCTACATTACGGAAGCTAAAACTGTATTATACAACCTGGAAAAAGATATATCTGAAACTACCGATCTGTCGGGGGAGATGCCTGAGCGAGTTTCGGAAATGAAGGACAAACTTCTACATTGGATTGATAAGATGGGAGCAGAACTGCCCACCCTAAATCCAGATTACAATCCTGATAGTGCGTTAGTCAGCAAACCCGGCGGACGCTTTAAGCTTTAGAATATTCAACATACACATTGGGGCTGCGAAAGCGTGAGTGGATGTATAATAATCTACCCCGAGCTGCCACCTCTTACATCGGCCATGAATTTTTCTAATACTAAGTAGTAAAAAATACCAAGCTTTTTATCGGTAGAAAAATGGTTGAAAGACCTAGCTTTGCTCAAAACGAGGTACTATGGTTGATGTAAAGCATTTGAAATTAATTGTTGAGATTGATCGGCTAGGATCGCTCAGTCGAGCGTCAAAGGAATTAAATTTAACCCAATCTGCTCTAAGTCATCAGCTAAAAAATCTGGAAGAATATCTAGGAATTAGCGTTTTTCATCGGGTAGGAAATCAGCTATTATTTACTGAAGCTGGTAAGGAATTGCGGGATAAAGCCAAACACATGATGACTGAGTTTGAAGCTCTCGAGTTAAAAATACAAGAGATCAAAGCAAGCCAGCTTAAGCGGTATGTGCATGGGTACAGCCAGCAAGAAGCCCAGCGGCTAGCTGATCAGGCCAGTACCGTGGCCGAGTACTTACACTATGATTCAATCTGGGAAGAAGAATCTAGAATATTAGAAGTTGGCTGTGGAGTGGGGGCTCAGACCGAGATCATTGCTCAAGCAAATCCTAAATCACAGTTTGTCTCCATTGATATCTCGGCGAACTCCCTAGAGATTGCTCGGGCAAAAATTGAAGAACAGCAGATTCAGAACGTTGAATTTCGGTTGCAGGATGCCAGAAAAATGAGCAAAGAAAAAGACGGGCTTTTTGATCATGTCTTTATCTGTTTTCTTTTGGAGCACTTAAGTACACCGGTTGAGCTACTGAAGGCTTTAAAGCATTTAATTAAGCCTGGGGGAACGATTACCGTTATTGAAGGTGATCATGGCTCAACATTCTTTCATCCGGATAACGCGTTTGCTCAAAAGGTGGTTAGCGCCCAAGTTGCGTTGCAGCGAAAGCGAGGGGGAAATGCCAACATCGGTAGAGCGTTATATCCTTTCCTGAACGAAGCTGGCTACAAAAATATAGCGGTAAGCCCCAGACAGATATACGTAGACGGTTCTAAGCCAAAATTAGTAGAAGGGTTTATTAAGAATACATTTACGGCGATGATTCAGGGCATGTCAGAGGGTATTCTTTCCGAAGGGGTGCTTACCAAGTCCGACTTACAAGAAGGCATTCGGGGACTGCTAAGAACCGCGGAAAGTGACGGGGTTTTTAGCTACACTTTTTTTAAAGCCCGGGCGATAGTTTAAGTAGAAAGTATGCGTCTACCCTAACTGCTGAAGTTGATACTGCAAGCAAACCTATTAATTTTACTGGTAGTAAAAATATCTATCTTGTTGATCCAATAGAAACAGTCTAATTTAACGTACTATGCCAAGGGTAAGACGCATCGTCTGGGCATCAATTTGTATTATTGGTTGCTTGGTAGCACTGCATCCGGTGCAGGCTCAGGAAAAATATCGGGTGGTGATTATGACCGATATGACCCACGATGATGGTAACTCACTGATTCGCTATCTGTACTATTCTCACCTCTTTGATACGGAAGCCATTATTATCACCAACCAACTTCCTGACTTCTACCACGACGACCCGGAGCCCTGGAACAAGGGGCAGCGCATACTCAATGCTTATCAACAAGAATACGAACAGCTATCCCAACATCAGGAAGACTACCCTACTTACCAAGAACTATCGGATGTTACTCATCGCGGGCGAGGGGCCTTACCCATTATCTGGTTAACCAACGAAAAGAAATTCAGTGGCCCTATTGGCGACCGCCATATGGAAAGTGAGTGGGGCGATATCCACTTTACCGATTGGATTGGGGAAGGAGAGAACCCGAATGGCGAGTCTAAAGATTCACCGGGAAGTGAATATTTGCAGAAGGTTTTTGAGAAGGAAGATGACCGACCTATTTACGTAGAAATGTGGGGTGGGCCGATCACTTTTATTCAGGCGCTCTACCGTTACCGTCAGCGGCAGGGAGAGGAAAAATTTCAGCAACTGCTGGATAAACTACACATCTACGGCATCCTCCTTCAGGATATTACTTTCGACTATTTAGTGGATCTGGACAAAGTAAAAGCGCTGGACTGTACCCGCTTTGGAACTACTCAGTCTACCTACGATGGCGAGCGAGTACAACCTCGTTGGCTGTTGCACGACGGTGGTCATTTTTGGCAGTACTGTTGCCCTCGCCAGCCTAACGTAAAACCTACTTTGCCGGAAGAAGTAAATGGTCATGGGCCAATGTCGGAACTGTACGATAACGGGGGTGAAGGCGATACCCCCTCCTTTCTGTATCTGATTAGCGCTGCCTTAGGATTAAATGATCCCCAGCAGCCCGAGCAAGGGAGTTGGGGGGGCTTGTTTCAACCCATGGGCGAGCAGTTTCCCGAAGGCTACTACCACACCTGCGGGGTAGATGTTTACCAACTGATGCGCTGGAAAGAAGCCGTGCAGAATAGCTTTATGAACCGGCTGGACTACTCCCTGAAGGATGCTAAAGCAGTGAATCATGAACCGCAGCCAGTGGTAAATAGTGATCAGACTAATCAGATTATCCGGATGGCGGTGAAACCAGGTGAGGAAGTTTTGTTAGATGCTTCTGCTTCTACTGACCCTGATGGAGATAAGTTAAGCTACTCATGGTTTTATTATCCCGAGGCCAGTAGTTATACGGGAAATTTTTCTCTAAAAAGTACGGATAAACCGATACAGCAGCTAATCGTACCGCAGGACATTCAAGGACTGGATTTACATATTATTCTGGAAGTGAAGGATTCAGGATTACCCTCTTTGAGCGCCTATCGCAGGGTAGTACTGCATAAGTAAGTAGAGAAACTAGTCCGCAGGTAACTCCTTCAGCAATATACCGGTAAACCTATTACCTTTGCGTCAACTAAGATTTTGCTGATATGATCCGATCTCGCGCTCAGGAATCCCGTGCTGCTATTGAGAAGTTATACATCACCATGCGGCATCTGTTTATCCGGGGAAGCTATAAGCCGCTGGGGGTTTCCGGAGAATCGCTTATTCAGGCTTTGCACGTTCTTCAACCCGAAATCTACGGCTTGATTCTGGACCCCGAACGGGTAGAACTAAACGGCTTACTGTACGTACTGGATCGTCTGCCACGGGGTATTGAAGAGTGCCGTTATGTAAAACTCATTTCTCGTGAGGGCTACGAACATTCCAGTTTCGAAAATATTATTCCGGCCAAGCGGAGGCGGAACTGCTACCGGGTAGATGAATTACAGATGTACGTAGAAATGACGCGGGGCCGCAGCGATATCTACGATATTCTGACTCATTTGACATTCCTTTACAATGAAGCCGAGAAAATTCGTCGTAACGCGCTGGACCATAAAGGGAGGGAAACCCCGGATTGGGTGAGGCTTCGGGAGCTGGTAGAGCAGGAGGCTCGGGAAGAAGATTGCGATTTGGAAGCAGCCTACTCTTACCTATCCAATGTACTCAGCCGTACTTACGAAGAAACCCGGCAGGCCTACCAGCAGTTTGCGGTAGACCCCACTCGTCACAGCCTTTTCCATATAGTCTACTATCTAGGAAAACTATCCATAGAGGAGGCCCAAGGAAAGGGTGACCGTGAGATTAAATTTTCTAACACCCTACGTGAGCGGATAGGCCACCACGTATACGGCGAACTTTGGGCGAATAATATTAAATCTATTCTGGAAGAAAAGAGACTGATTACCCGTCCGGTACATATCATCAGTGCTAATCTGCACAGTTTCGTCAACATTGTCTATGGCTACCATGCGCTGGGAAGGTCGAGTTACGCAGAGATTGAGAAGCTGGCAGTAGAGATTAGTCAACAAAAGAAAACCCAACTTTTTAAGAAAATCCATGATTTTGCCTTGCAGCACGGCCTTACCGAAGTAGTTGATCAATCGGGTACCAATATCTCCATTCAGATTGTTGATACCGCCCAGTTACCTGGTGACTCTGTAGCTCCTGATATTCCCAAACTCTCTGAGGATGAGGGGCAATCTCCCGTTTTGCTAATTATGGATTATGCTTTTGGCGAGCAGGCCTACGAGTGCATGGACGAATTATTGAAACCCTACGACGAGGAGAACGGTAGCTATCCGCTCAAAATAGAGTCCATCTCCATTATGGGTAAAGCCGGAATTTTGGAAGGAAACAAGGGCGACATTATGATTCCTACGGCCCATGTGTTTGAAGGTACTGCCGATAACTATCCTTTAGACAACCAACTAGATGCCGATGCACTACGAGGTCACGGGTTGGAAGTATGTGTGGGGCCGATGATCACTGTACTGGGAACATCCTTGCAGAACAAAGATGTGCTCCGCTATTTTCTGAAATCCTCCTGGCAAGCTATTGGGTTAGAAATGGAAGGAGCTCATTACCAAAAAGCCATTCAGGCGGCAGCCAAAATCCGGAATAGTATTAACCCTAATGTTAAACTTCGGTACGCTTACTACGCCTCAGATAATCCATTGGAAACCGGTAGCACCCTCGCCTCGGGCAGCTTAGGTCTAGAAGGAGTAAAACCTACCTATTTGATTGCTTTTAACATTCTCCGGCAAATTTTTTCAGCAAAAAAAGTGGAGCGGTTAGAAAGAGTTAATTCTTAGTTTAAGTATATTTTTAGAACTGAGCTCTCTGTAATAAAAAGCTAGTAATAGTTATAAAAAATCGCAAATTTATGAGTTTAAGCACTATTTAGGCTAGCTTTTAAGAACGTCTTTTCGTATATTATTGTTCTTATTATAAGAATATTTACGACTATGAAAGACGTTTCAAATCCCATTACAGAAATGGATGAACAGGAGTATGAGCAGTGGCAGCGCTCAATTCCGGCCCAGGTATTTCTGAACTATTTCTATGCGCTTAAACAACACATTACCGTTGCCGCGGAAGCGTATAATCTGAATAAAATAAATAATTTTCAGCAGTTAGAAGTTACGCTTACTGATAATGAAAAGGAATCACTGAAGCGACATCTACTGAATAGCTGGAATACTGAATACACCATTCGGCAGACCGCTGCTTTGGGCGATATTGACTATCAGCAACACGCGCTCTACTGGACATTCCCGAATGCCTTCTAGAGTGTTGAGGAATGTTTATTGGCATTGCGACTTGGTCAGCAGAATTGTTACCGTACCCGCGCCCGAGTTCTTCCGGAAGCTGGTCGGCTGGTGAAGCAAAAGTTCTATCCTGCGCCCTTATCATTTTACGCTTTCGGTGGGGCTCATCATCCTTCAATCTATGGGTTACCCAACGGTCGGTGGTCTAAACCGGCTTTAACATTAGCCCAAGATGAGCGGGAATCTCAGAGCCAGTTACGGCAGTTTTTGCGCACCACGCACCGACAGCGATCACAGCAGGTAAGAACCCGTGTGCAGAGTAATCCGCAAATTGCCTTGCGTAGTGAGCGCAGTGGTGACATACTCCGACGGTTTACCCGCGAACATTGGCAGAAGTTAGCCTGGCGAACTGGCTACACTACGGTGTTTCACTTACTACAAAGGTTAGTCGTCTCGGCTTCCAATCGGGAAATAGAGCGTTTCGTAGTTGCTGACATCGATACTCAGTTATTTCACGAGTCTTTACTCGAAGTGATTAGCTATATCAACTTTGTGCACGAAGCCTACGTAGCGCAGGCGGTTGGCCTGGAAACCTACGAACATTGGTTGGCTGACCTTCCGGTTTACCTTCAGCGTAGCTTCCTCACCAAGCGTTATAGAGTCCATATTTCACCGGTGCTTACGCAGGAAACCGCCGCTTGATAAGTCCCTTCGGGAGTGAGGTGTATTGGTTTTTTTGTTCTGCTGAAGAAGATTATACTCAAACAGTTAATAATAGAAAAAGTTGTATTTTCAGCGTTGGAAGTTATTTATTGTACCTATGAGAAAAAATAGTAGACCATTTAATCCAAAATCATTTCAACTTTTATGTATATCGGCACTTTCATTCCTGATAGTGCTCAGCGGTTGTAAGAGCGAGGAACCGGTAGACCTGCGAATTAAGCAATTACCGCCGGAGCAAGTAGCGGAATTAACTAAGTCTATTGAAGCTTCGGTAAGTCCAGAGTTGGCTGAAGGACTTACCCTAAGTCTGTGGGCGATAGATTCGCTGGTAAACGATCCTATTGCCATTGACATCGATAATCAGGGTAGGGTTTATTATACCCGCACCGCACGAGGATTAAACTCAGAATTTGATATTCGGGCGCATCAAGATTGGGAGATTCAATCTATCCAATTACAGCACGTAGATGATCGTAAGGAGTTTCTGCGTAAAACCCTATCGCCGGAGAATAGCAGTCAAAACGAGTGGCTGGAAGATTTAAACGAAGATGGTTCTCACGACTGGATGGATCTTACCTTGGAAAAAGAAAAAATATACCGGGTAGAAGATGCTTCAGGCGATGGTCTGGCCGATCGTGCCCAATTGGTGATTGAAGACTTCAATCGCGAATTCGATGATGTACTTGGTGCGGTGTTGGTAGAGGGTGATGATCTCTACGCCGGAGTTGCTCCCGATTTGTGGAGGATCATAGATGAAAACGGCGACGGCATTGCCGATGAAAAAACCTCTATCTCGCACGGTTACGGGGTACACGTTGGCTTTGGTGGTCACGGAATGTCCGGCCTGGAAATGGGACCTGATGGCCGTATTTACTGGGGCATTGGCGACATTGGTTTCCACGGAACCGACTCTGACGGAAAAGAGTGGAAGTACCCCAACCGTGGAGTGCTGGTGCGGGCCAATCCCGACGGTAGTGACTTTGAAGTGTTCGCCATGGGTCTTCGTAATACCCACGAATTCACCTTTGATAAGTACGGAAATATTATCGGGCAGGATAATGATGGCGATCATCGGGGTGAGAGCGAACGGTTGGTATATATCGTAAACGGTTCGGATACTGGTTGGCGCATTAACTGGCAGTTTGGTAAGTACAAAGATCCCAAGAATAACGAATACAAAGTATGGATGGATGAGGGGATGTACAAACCCCGGTTTGAAGGACAAGCCGCTTACATTACGCCCTGTATCATCAACTACGTGAATGGCCCTACCGGCTTTCTTTACAATCCCGGTACAGCTCTGGGACCAAAGTGGAAAGACTATTTCTTTGTGGCTAGTTTCGTAGGGAATCCGTCACGTTCCGGTATTCACGCTTTTAAGCTCAATCCTGAGGGCGCGAGTTTCAAATTAGGCGAAACCGAACAAATCATGGGTGGAGTGTTAGCTACGGGAATGGATTTTGGCCCGGATGGAGCCATGTACATGGGTGACTGGATTGATGGCTGGATTCCTAAGAACGAAGGCCGAATCTGGAAACTGGATGCCCCTAGTGGCACTGACTGGCCGGAGCGTAAGCAGACCCAAACTTTATTAGCGGAAGATTTTACCGAGCGAGACGATAATGCTTTGGGCGAACTATTGAAGAACCTCGACATGCGGGTGCGGCAGAAAGCTCAATTTGAATTGGCGAAGCGAGGTGAAGATGGTGCCGAGGTGTTTCGGCAGATGGTAGCTCAAACCGAGCACCAATTAGCTCGGGTGCATAGCATCTGGGGGCTAAGTCAGCTAGCCCGGCAGGAAGAAACCTACGCGGAAAGCCTGATGCCTCTGCTAAAGGATGCCGACCCGGAAATTCGGGCCCAAGCGGCTAAGTGGCTGGGCGATACTCGTTATGCATCAGCCGCCGAGGCCTTAGTACCAATGTTGAAGGATGGTTATTCCCGCGCCCGCTTCTTTGCCGCCGAAGCTCTAGGGCGTATTGCCTACGAACCGGCTGTTCAACCTCTGATCGACCTGCTGGAAGCCAACAACGATGAAGATGCGTACCTGCGTCATGCCGCAAGTCTGGCTTTAGCCCGGATTGGTAAAACTGAGCCAGTCGTAGCACTGTCGAGTCACCCTTCTCGGGCGGTGCGAATTGGAGCCGTTGTCGCGCTTCGCCGTATGGAAGAACCAGGGATAGCTAAGTTCTTAGATGATGAAGATGAGTATATCGTGACGGAAGCCGCTCGGGCTATCAACGATGATTACTCCATTGAAGATGCTCTTCCAGCATTGGGTGATGTCTTAAAAGATAGCCGGTTTACCAACGAAGCCTTGGTGCGACGAGCTATTAATGCAAACCTACGGGTTGGTAGCGATGAAGCTTTACAAAACTTATTAGATTTTGCTTTAGGTCAAAGCAATCCAGAAGCGCTTAGAGCCGAAGCAGTGGCTGCCTTAGGAACCTGGGCTGAACCTTCAGTTTTGGATCGGGTAGACGGTCGTTATCGGGGTGAAATAAAGCGTGACCCCGCGAAAATTCAAGATGCTGCTTCTCAACCGCTTATCCGATTGACATCTCAATCTGCACCCGTCGTGCGATTAGAAGCTACGAAAGCCATTGGACGGTTAGGCTTTTCCAAAGGAGCACCTCAATTGCTGGCTGGACTGAAGACTGATGGGAATCCCGAAGTACGGGCCGAAGCACTGAAGGCATTGGTTGCGCTGGATTATGATCAAATAGGTAATGCAGTGGAGATCGCACTAGCAGATAAAGAAAAGAGTGTGAGGGTAGTTGGTTTGGATTTAATGAAGCAAATGGATATTTCTCAGGATTTGATGGTATCATTACTGACGGAGGTAATCGATACGAAAACGGCCGAAGAAAAGCAGGCGGCAATGTTGACCCTCGGAACACTTCCCGTTGAGCAAACCAAAAATACCTTTGAAAATTTACTGACTAAATTAGAAGATGGTGGCCTTCCTCCTGAGGTCCATCTAGAATTGACGGAAGCTATCGATAGTACTAAGGCCGAAGATCTGATTGCCCGATTGGAGAAAATCCAGGCTAACTCAACCGATGCTGAATCAGCGTTATATTTGGATTGCCTATACGGCGGAGATCCCGAGCAGGGTGCAAGGCTAGTTTTCCGTCACTCCACTGCTCAGTGTATGAAGTGTCACGCCTACGATGACTACGGAGGAAATGCTGGACCACGCTTGAACGGAATCGCTGATAAGCTCACGAGAGAACAAATTCTGGAAGCATTGATTAACCCAAGTGCACGTATTGCGCCGGGCTATGGAGTGGTTACGCTGGAGCTAGAAGATGGCAAAACCGTTAGTGGTATCTTGCAAGAAGAAAACGATACTGAGGTCGTACTGAAAGTAGGAAATCAACCCGAAAGTGTGATTGAAAAGTCACAGATTGTGAAGCGTACTTCGGCTCCTTCCAGTATGCCCAATATGACGAACTATCTGACCAAAAAAGAGATACGAAATATTGTGAGCTTTTTAAGTACCCTACACGGTGATGAAATGCAGGCTAGTGCCGCCGAATAGATTGAGAAATTGCTAATTAAAATAAGGCAACCGGAGGACGTTTTACTTGCTTTTTCCGGTTGCCTAAGTATTTATAACGTTCAAATTCATACTTCAGATATACGAATAGTTCCTGTTTTTGCCTAATTAGTTGGGAAAGAGACAAATCTTCGAAACTGTTGCCAAAGTGGACAATGTTTTTATGAACCCAGAGTTATAAAAGCGCATCATTCACTAACCACAAAAAAACAGGAGTATGAACGCTTATATCCAATGGTCTACCCGACCATCCATTCTAACATTATTTAGTTTTGTCTGCTTATTTTTGGTTACCGCTTGTCAGGAAGATGAAGAAGTGGTAGAAGAGATTGAGCCTCGGGAAGTTGGATATCCTGGAGTAGAAGAAGAACTCTGGGTGTACTTTGAGCGCTTCGAGGAGGAAGCATTCAACCGAGGGCTCAATATAAACCTACGAACCGCAAATATTACCGCCCAAGTTCAAGAAATTGATGAAAATCGCGTATTAGGCCGGTGCAACTTTGCCTTTCACCGGTTCGGTGCTAATCGGGTAACCATTGATGAAGCCTTCTGGAACCGAAGTAGTGACCGCGGGCGAGAATTTGTGGTTTTTCACGAACTGGGACATTGCTACCTGAACCGGGGGCACCGAGAAGCTAGCGATAATCGCGGAACTTGCCTGAGTATTATGCGTAGTGGAACCGAGTTTTGCCGAGACAACTACTCACAGTTCACGCGAACTCGCTATCTGGATGAACTATTCGACACCCAATTTGCCAATGATATTTTTCAGTAGGCTATTAACAACCCTGGTTTCCACTATTAACTATTGGATAAGGCTGCAAAGTTATGTTATTTTGCAGCCTCACTAAACCTCTTGTAATATGAGAATGGCCGGTATTGTTATGGCAGTTGTTGGCTTTGTAGCAATAGTTCTTTCTGGACTCTCTTTAATGGAAGAAGCTAGTCTAGATCGTTTCCCTCCCATGTTTGGCAATAGCTGGATTGTGATTATGGCGTTATTTTGGTTCTTCGCTGGTGTCTCTCTAGTGATTGCCTACGGTAAGGAAGATAAATCATCAGGAGGCCGGGCATAATCAACTTTTTGCCTCTAATTCTAAAGCCTCTTTTTCTTTGTACAGCTTCCACCAGGGTACGCCGGGAGCGTTATGATGCTCGTAGTGGTAGCCAAAGAAGTAACAGCTTATGAAGGCCCAGGCATGATTCTTTCGCTGGCTGCGCGATTGGTGCTTATTGTTATGCTCACCGCGATGGGGCAGATAGGTGCCGAAATAAAACAATTGCAAGGTAGAGAGTAGCGAAGGAATAATGTAAAACAGAATTACATTAGGCTTGGGGAAAAATCGGATTAATATTTCATAGGTGATTGCCATCAATAAAATTTGCCAAATACTAACGTATTCCCGGGCAAATTTGATATACCAGGGAATAAAGCTACCACTGTGATAATCAGGATCTTTGTCGGTAGCTACGAAGCGGTGGTGCTGATGATGCTTGGGAAATAGCTTACGGTAAGAATTATAAGCAAACAGCGTGGCGGCAATTGTACCTAATGTGTTGTTCCAGATCTTGTTTTTTGCCACGCTACCGTGCATGGCATCGTGGGCGGTAATAAACAAGCCAGTGTATAAATGAGCTTGCAGCAGCATCAAGGCATAGGTAAGTGGACTAGAAAAGTCTACTGTGAAATTCGTCAGTAGCCAACCTAGCGACAAAAACCACAGGGAGATGATGGTGAGGGCAATCCAGATTCCCTTTTCCTGATACCAAGGTTTCATGTTAAGCAAAGAGTATATACTGCCCTAAAGTTCCAGTAAAGCATCTCGCACTTCCTCCATCAGCCACATTGGAGTAGAGGTGGCACCACAGATGCCTACTGTATCTTGGGAGGAAAACCAGGTAGTATCAATCTCTTCTTTTTGGGAGATAAAATAAGTGTTGGGATTCTGGTTTTTACAGACCTGATACAGCACTTTACCGTTAGATGATTTAGTGCCTGATACAAACATGATCTTATCAAATTGTCCGGCAAAGTCTCGTAACTCTTTGTCTCGATTAGACACCTGACGGCAGATCGTATCATTGGCATTCACGGCGATGCCTGACTGTTCCAGAATATCCTTTATCTCGTAAAACTTATCAGTACTCTTGGTCGTCTGGCTGTAGAGCGTCATGTTTCGTGGAACTTCATCTAGGTTGAGTTCGTCAATGCTCTGAAACACTACGGCCTCTTGATTGGTCTGCCCCAGTAGGCCTTCTACCTCGGCATGACCGTGCTTACCGTAGATGTATATTTTCTCGTCTTTATCGTACGAGTTCTTGATACGGTTCTGTAACTTAAGCACTACCGGGCAAGAAGCGTCAATCAATTGAAGGTCGTTTTCGGCTGCCATGCGATAGGTACTGGGAGGCTCGCCGTGAGCACGTATCAGCACTTTCTCGTTTCTCAATTGACTTAGTAACTCGTGGTCAATAATGCGCAAGCCTTTTCTTTCCAGGCGGCGTACCTCCTCATCGTTATGAACGATATCCCCTAGACAGTAAAGGTAACCGTCTTCGTTCAAAATATCTTCGGCCATTTCTATGGCATAAACCACCCCGAAGCAGAAACCCGAGTTTTGGTCGATAGCGACATTTAGTTGAAGCATGGTGGTTGAATTTGTAGTTAAAAAATTTCTAGAGATAATTAAAGCGATGCCGGAAATAGGTGCCAACTAGCAGGGCAATCTTCCGGTTATCAGGTATTCGTATGCGCTCCTGAGCAATTCTGGCTGCCGAACACTGTTTTATCTTTTTAAATAGATTTAGGTAGTACACGTATGCCAGATAAACTCCGAGCTTGGCTCCGGTAGGCAAGCGGATAATTCCCTGGTAGGCATCATCAAAATCAGCTTGGATATCATCTTCAATTTTTTGTTTGGCATCTTGGGTAAAATCTGAGAAGTCTACGTTAGGGAAGTAGATTCGCCCTCGTTCGTAATAATCACTCTTAATGTCGCGCAGAAAATTAACCTTCTGAAAGGCGGCACCCAGTTTCTTAGCCGGTTCTTCCAATGATTGGTACAATTTATCATCACCCTCGCAGAATACCCGTAAACACATTAGACCAACCACTTCAGCCGAGCCGTAAATATACTCATGGTACAAAGGATCGTCGTAGGTTTGTTGGTCTAGGTCCATCCGCATGCTTTTCAAGAAAGCAGAAATTAGCTCCCGCTGAATGTGATACTCATTTACCACACTTTGGAAGGAGTGCAGAACTGGATTAAGACTGATTTTCTCTTCAATAGCTTGATAGGTATCTTGCTCAAAGCGATCTAGCAGCGTGGTCTTGTCATGATCGTGAAAGGTATCAACAATTTCATCAGCATAGCGAACGAACCCGTAGATAGCATAGATGGGGTAATGAAATCTAGTGTGTAGAGTTTTAATGCCTAGCGTAAAAGAAGTGCTGTAGTGCTGGGTAATAAGTTTGCTACACTTAAAGGTAGTTGTATCAAAAAGATCCATAAACGAGTGAGCGATGATTTTAAATTTTTTAGCCTAGCTATATTCCTTTTCAATTTCAGCCGCTACGACCTTTCCTGAAATCAATGAAGGAGGTACTCCAGGTCCAGGAACGGTCAACTGTCCCGTGTAATATAAGTTTTTTACCTTGCTATTTTTTAGGCTAGGTTTTAAAATGGCGGTTTGCATTAGGGTATTGGCTAAACCGTAGGCATTTCCCTTAAACGCATTGTAGTCTTGTATGAAGTCTCGATGCGCGTAACTTCGTTTATAAACAACAGAGTCTCTGATAGTTTGACCAGTAAGTGATTCTAACCGGTTCATAATCAGCTCGTAGTAATGCTCTCTAATATCCTCGGTATCTTCCAGATCAGGAGCAACTGGTACTAGAATGAACACATTTTCGTACCCTTCCGGAGCTACGGACGGGTCAGTTTTAGAGGTAACCGAAACATAAAAAAGAGGGTTCCCGGGCCACTGAGGGTTTTCGTATATTGCCTCCGCGTGTGGTGTAAAGTCCTCGTCAAAAAACAAATTATGGTGGTTCAGATTGTCTAACCGCTTGTTTACTCCTAAATAGAACAACAGAGAAGAAGGAGCCATAGCCCGTCGGTCCCAATAGGTATCACTGTAGTTACGGAAGGAAGGAGGCAGTAATTGAGTTTCTACGTGATGATAATCGGCACTGCCCACTACCACATCGGCAGCGTATTCAGACTGGTCGGTTATCACTTCTTTAATCTGGTTGCTAGCAAAGCCAAATGAATTTACATTGTGTCCAAACTCGAATTTGACTCCTTTCTCTTGGGCTAGCTGATACATGCCCTCTACAATTTTGTGCATACCGCCCATTGGGTACCAGGTTCCCAATTGAATATCAGCATAATTCATCAGGCTATATAGAGCGGGTGTATTTTGGGGAAGTGCTCCCAAAAGGAGAATGGGGAATTCCATGATCCGAATGATTTGATCATTCGTGAAAAAAGAGCGAATGTGCTTATGAAAAGATTTGAACACGTCCATTCGGAGAATGTCGTAGAGGAGGCGAACACTGACAAACTCAGTAAGCGAACGACTAGGCTTATAAACTAGTTGGTTCATACCTACCTCATACTTGTAAGCAGCCTGCTCCAAAAATCTGTCCAACATCTGACTGCTTCCGGTCTCCAGACCTTCAAAAAGTTGCTTGAGTTGACCTAGAGAAGCAGGTAGATCTACAAATTGATCTTCGCCAAAAATAACACTGTAGGAAGGGTCTAAACGGATTAGATTGTAGTAATCAGAGGTTTTTTTGCCAAAGGAGGCAAAGTAACGATCAAAAACGTCAGGCATCCAGTACCAGCTGGGACCCATATCAAAAGTAAAACCTTGTTCTTGGAATGTCCGGGCTCTACCACCCGGAATATCGTGTTTTTCTAGAACTTTTACGTCAAATCCAGCATCGGCTAAAAAAGTAGCGGCAGAAAGCCCCGAGAAGCCAGCGCCAATGACAACAACTTGCTTGGGCATTAATCTTTCACTGAATAATTCTTAAGTACTGATTTTAATTCTTTGCGAGCAATGTGGATGCGATTCTTCACAGTACCAATGGGAATGTTAAGCCGGTCAGCAATTTCGTGGTACTTAAATCCTCGGTAATGCATCATGAAGGGCGTCTTGTAGGCATCATCCAATTTGGCAATAGCTTTAGTAATATCTTTCATTGTAAAGCTAGAGTACGCCAAGTTTTCGGTAATATTGCTAGTGCTGTTAATGTAATGAAGATTATCGGTGGTGTCGATAAACGTGTTTCGGCGCACCATACGCTGGTAGTTGGTGATGAATGTATTCTTCATGATAGTGTATAACCAAGCTTTCAGGTTGGTACCATCGGTAAATTTATCCCGATTTGTGAAAGCCTTGAGTATGGTTTCCTGAAGCAAATCGTTTGCCTCTTCCATATCCTTGGTCAACTTAAGGGCAAAAGGCTTGAGTGATTTAGACATCTTGTCTAGTGAATAACTGAATTCTAGTGCTGTCATAAGGGTAACCTTTTGGTTTGTTAAAAAAATTGGATAAATAGTTAAACAAGTATATGAAAAAATGTTTAGAATTTTAAAAAAAAAGTTAAACAAAAAAGAAAAAAAACTTTAACTCACTAAAAAAGTAACGATGTATGTTTAAATAAGGGTAAAAGTTTGCACTAATCAGAGAGATGTAAAAATAAAGCTTTGTTCACCTTCCTTGGATTGTAAGTTATACAAAATATTTAATAAAAAGCAATCGTGGGCACAGAATAAGTCGTAGTGAAAAAGACAAAAGTTGTGAGCACAAAAAAAAATCAGCCACGATCAGTAGTTCACTGTGATCGATTATACGAAAGACAAACAGGTTTGTTTAATTTTGCTTAGTGTAAGCTGCTACAAACCGGCCTGGTTTAAGAAAAAAAAGAATGAGTGGTACTACAGCGTTTTCTCTAGGGTATTCTCCTCAACAAAAGAGATAAAATGCTCAATGCGAGTGAAGATATGGGTATTTTCCGAGGTATTAACATCTTGGCCAATCACCTGATAGCCGCTTAGAAGAATCTCCGCGTTAGGAAAGTTACTGGCTAACTGATCTACGTAGTCTTGTATCTCGTGCGCAGGAGGACTGGTGGTAATAATTGTCAGGATGTAATCTGGCTGGTGGATGTTATAGATTGACTTCAAATCCTCGAACGGTAGATTCTGGCCAAAATAAACCACTTTCTGATGACGAGCCTTAATTAGATAACAAATAAATAGCAGTGTGATTTCGTGCAATTCGCCCGCAGGAAGGTAAAGTAAGTACTTATTAGAGTTCTCCTGAGTATTTACGTATTGGCCGTCAATGGCTACGATAAGTTTTTGGCGGATAAGATTAGAGATGAAATGTTCTTGAGCAGGATTAATAGCGCCGGTTTGCCACAGTACTCCTATTTTTGAAAGAAATGGATACACCACGTTAATCATGGTGCTTTCAAACCCCAATTTTAATATGTTGGTGGCCATAATCTTCTCGAATCGGTCTTCATCCAAATCAACCATCGCTAAAATTAGTGCGTTTATTTGATCGGGGTAGCGCAGATTTTTTTCGGTTAGTCTCAAAACTTCATCTCGCATTGTCCCCCGGTCCATCTTAGCGATCTTAGATATTTTGTGGCCGTTATCTTTCAATAGAGCAATGTTCAGCACTAGCTTAAGGTCTTCATCGTCGTAATATCGAATGTTCGTGTCGGTTCGCTTCGGAAGAATGAATTTATAACGTTGCTCCCAGATACGGAGTGTGTGGGCTTTAATTCCTGAAAGTTGCTCAATGTCTTTAATTGAATAGTGGCTCACGGTCGGTTGAATAAAGGGTGTATAAAATTAGGCGAATATTTATTACTTACTGTTTTCTAAAATAACGGCGAGGTACCAAGAGCAATCCGAATGAAACTGAATCATCTCGCTGATCTGACTTATGATGAGCACGATGAGCCCGGGCTATTCCATCCAAATAATGGTTCGAAGGGCGTTTCAATTTTTTCATCCTACGGTGAATAAGAATATCGTGGAGTATGAAATAAACAAAACCATATAACGTAATTCCTAGGCCAATCCAGAATCGATAGTCAAAATTCTCTAGTCCCAGAACAATCAGCACTACTGCAATACTTCCGAAAAACAGAGAAAAAACATCGTTTAATTCAAAATAACCGTGTTGTTTTTGGTGATGAGTCTTATGAATGGACCATAGTGCTCCATGCATAACATACTTATGAAATGCCCATGAGAAGATCTCCATTCCTAAAAAGCCAACAAGAGTCAGTGCTATTGCAAGCATAAGAGGTTTATTTTGTTAACCTTTTTAGGGTTAAAAAGTTCACAAGATTAAACAATACTCCCCAAAATCACAAAAAATAATACTTGCGCGAATAGTAGGTAAGGGGCCAGCGGGTTCTTTTTAGCAAAAGGTAAATACACAAAAAATAGCTGTAATACGAAGGCTACTCCAAACCACCCCCAGTAATTTTGAGTGGGAATATTTTCATTTTCCCAGGTCCAGAAATCAAAGAACACAGCTACCGGCTCAATGAAAAAGTCTAGCGCAACCATTAGTAAAGCCCCGATGAGGCCCCTTAATACACCTGGGAGAGGTATTTTATGACACAAAATGCCGAAGGAGTAAGAGAGAATAAACCAATTAATACCGATCACTAAAGGAACATCCCATAGCTTGTAACCGAGCGTGCTGCCGTACTGATAGGAGCCGAAAATAACTTTGGTTTGAACTCCTATTACTTCTATTAGGAACCCAACTATGAAGCAGATTATCGCAAATAAATAAAACGAGAAATTACGAGGGAACTGGAAAATGACTAGCAAAACCGCTGAAATCAACAAATTAGCTGGTGTGGCTAACAGAAAGTAAGGGCGGGTAAGCGGCCAAGCCAAACCAATAATTCCTGCGGTATGGGTTAGTAGTAGAAAGCCAGCAGCGTAGCTAATGGCAATGGATGAGTGGGAAACAGATTGGCTTGCGGAAGTAAACGACCGGTTCACTGAATTAGTAAATAAAAAGTAATGCTTTATCGTAGTAATTGCTGGCAAATTAAGTCAAAAGCAACTAATCTGGTTCAGAAAAAACGATGGAGACCCAAAAAAAGCATGGCGAAAACCATGCTTCTTAGAATTTTTTAGCCGTTTATACGTGAACATGGCGCTCAGCGTGATAGGAGGAACGAACCAAAGGTCCGGACTCTACATACTTCAGTCCTCGTTTTAGTCCCTCTTCCTTGAAATGCTCAAACTTATCGGGGTGTACGAATTCAGCAACCTCTATATGCATTTTAGTAGGTTGTAAGTATTGCCCTAAGGTCAGAATGTCCAAGCCATGTTCAACTAAATCATCCATCACCTTATAAACCTCGTCGTCCGTTTCCCCTAAGCCTAACATTACTCCCGACTTAGTTCGCATGCCGGCTTCCTTGGTCAGCTTAGTCTGTTCCAGACTCCGGTGATATTTAGCCTGAGGGCGAACCCGGCGATAAAGCCTTTCAACGGTTTCCATATTATGCGAAACCACTTCTTGGCCAGGCTCAATCATGCGGTACAGGGCATTCCAATTGCCCTTAACATCCGGAATCAGAGTTTCAATGGTAGTAGTGGGCGAAAGTTCTTTCACCGACTTTACGGTTTGGTACCATATTTCGGCACCACGATCTTTTAGCTCATCCCGGTTTACTGAGGTAATCACGGCATGTTTTACCTCCATCAGTTTAATGGCTTCGGCAACCCGACGGGGTTCATCGGTATCGTATTCTGGTGGGCGTCCGGTCGCTACTGCACAAAACGTACAGCTACGGGTGCAAACATTGCCCAATATCATAAAGGTGGCCGTACCAGCTCCCCAGCACTCACCCATATTCGGGCAATTGCCACTTTCGCAAATAGTGTGAAGTTTATGTTGATCTACGAGTTTACGAACTCGCGCATATTCTTTTCCGACCGGCAGCTTTACCCGTAGCCAATTAGGTTTACGAGTACGTTGGGTAGCACCTTCGGAAATTACGGGTAACTCAATCATAGGAAGAAATAATTCTAAAGTACAGCAAAAAAACAGGGGAATGTAGTAATTAATTCCCCTAATAATGTTGGTGTAAATTCCAAAGCTTACTTGCGCCCGCCGTAGAAAAGCATGATGAAGGCTGAAGGAAATATCTGTCGGTTATGGGCACCGGCTACTAGTTCAATTTCCTCGGTAAAGGCCTCTAACTGAAAACCGGCTTCAAACCCAGTAACATCGTTTTTAAAGGTTCCAAACTCAAAGGCTAACGACGCTTTTACGTTCAGTCCAGGCCTTATTTGCGATTCGCCTATGCCCCGAAGGAAGGGACCGGAACCAACAATGCGGCTGGTTTCAGGATATAGCTCGGGGTCGTAGGGTACAGTAATAACTCGGTTATTATTGAAAGCGTATTGGATGTAGTAGGGCATCACAATTCCAAGAGTAGGCCCACCAGCCAGAATAGCATTTACCTGCACACCCTGCTGAGGGGCTTTTTTGAATAGAACCCATTCTCGCCCATACTGAGGTCGTACTGAAAACAAATAGTTGGTTTTCCCTAGCAAAAAGGTATTGCCGCTCACCCGCGATACTCTTCTTAATTCTTTAGGATGCTTAACATTTACTATTTCAATACCAAACGATTGAAACTGATTGTCACCTACTAATTTGCTGAATTTGCCCGCCAAACCGGCAATCAATCCTGAATTAGTATTTTTGCTGATACCCCAGATAAATTCACGGGTGTAGTCGTATGCACCTTGCTCCTGGGCCAATCCCACTTGAGAAAAACCCAACAGGCAACAAAAAAGTATGAAGCTTAGGGTATTTTTGGTAAATTTCCTTCTCATCTGCCAAAACGTAGAGTTATTATATAAATGTACAAAGTAAAAATAATCAATTTAGTATGTCTCACATAAAATCTTCGTACCTGGGCGAACTTCGAACCGAAGATATTCACATAAAATCATCGAACCGCATTATCACTGATGCCCCTACCGACAATCACGGTAAAGGTGAAGCGTTTTCACCTACTGATTTAGTTTGCGCTGCTCTTAGTAGCTGTATGATGACGATTATGGGCATTCGGGCTCGCAAACACAATATTGAACTGGAGGGTTTGCAGGCTAATGTTACCAAATATATGTCATCTAATCCGAGGCAAATCTCCAAAATTAGCGTTCAATTTAGCTTAGAGAGTACAAATGCTACTCCCGACCAAATACAAATGTTAAAGGATGCCGCATTAAGTTGTCCAGTTGCTCTTAGTGTTAACCCATCGATTGAGCAAGATGTTTCTTTCGGCTTCTGATTGTCAGGAAGCCGACGAGTTGGAGAGTACTTGAAGCTTATCGCGAAGTGAGGAATAGGAAATCATCATATGCGAGGCGTCGTACACACACTTTCCTTCTGAAATAAGTAACACTTGCGGGGATTCGTGACGAATTCCGAAGGTATCGGCAACTGATTGGGAAACCTGTCGGAAGCTAATCAAATCGAGAAAATAAAAATCAGCCGCCTGCATCTCTGCTGGCTGCCACGACCGCTCCAATCGGCTAAGAACTACGCTACTAATACCGCAGCGAGTACTGTGCTTGTAAATAATGACCGGACGTTGGTTAGAATTACCTTTTATTTCGTCTACCTGTTCGATGGTGGTCAGTGGTGTAAAATTCATAGGCTTAGTAATACCAAATATCTGCTTCCTTCTTGTCGTATCTTGGCTTACGGGTATTTTCCTTCAAATGTTTGGGTTGGTCTTTGGATTTAAAAATATGCGATAGCCAGATGCGACGTTTACGGTGCTTCTCTTTTTTCTCATAGGAGTTTTTTTGGCGGCCAGCCAGATAGTCTACACTGGGGTGCATATCTTTCCCTCGCTTCGCTCGTCTGATTTCTCCGTTATACTCGTGTACCTGGCGGGCTAGCTTCTGGTAGTAGCGTGATTTAGCGCGTTGCGTAGGTACTCGCAGGTAACCCCGGTGCTGATGTACGTATTTGGAATAGTTCTCTTCCACCTTCTTTTGCTGAAAACGATGGGGTACCTTATATTCACCCACGTTCATCTGTTTGCGGTCGGCTTTTTTATATTGGCGTTCTTTACTATAAAATATACCTACTCTTTGCTTTCCACTGAACCCCGAAACCTCATGAGAGGATTTTTCCAAGGCTTTGTTTTTCTTTCGCTGAAGGCGCTGGTTGGTAAAAATACGGTCAGCCAGTGGTAAGTGCGATCGATCACGACCCTCTTCGGCCGCGGGGGCCTTTCTTCCTTCAGTCACTGGAATCTTCCCGGATGGTGAAATAGTTACAGGGCGTTTATAATTATCCTTTACTTTACCAGAGCGGGTAATTGAAGGGGGGAGCCGGTAGCGATCCTTTACCACTCCTGAGGGCGAAAGGGTAGGGGGGCGGCGATAATTATCTCGGATTTTTCCTGATCTACTAAGAGTTTTAGGGCGCTGATAACGGTCTTTCACTACTCCTGAGGGCGAAAGAGTAGGCGGTCGCTGGTAACTCTTGCTGACTTTACCCGATTTGGAAACCGTGCTGGGTTTTCGGTAATTATCTTTGACGATTCCAGGACGAGAAATAGTGGCTGGTCGCTGGTAAGCGTTTCGAACCTTCCCGGCGCTGGTTTTCGTTTTTGGCTGCTGGTAGTTAGAACGGACCCGGCCCCCGGATGATTTGGTTTTAGGAGCCTGATACGGCTGGCTACCACCGAAGTTATTCTTCTTAGTCCTAGGTGCTTGGTAGGGCTGACTACCCCCAAAATTACCCTTTTTGGTACGAGGTGCTTGATAGGGTTGGCTACCGCCAAAATTACTCTTTTTCGTGCGGGGAGGTTCATAAGGCTGACTACCGCCAAAGCTGCTTTTTTGGGTACGGGGCGATTTGCGCTTGTCTTTCACCTGTTTGGCGTTCCGCCTCGCTTTAGGTACCCTTACTTTCTTCTTCTTTTTAGGGACTTTTACCGTCGGTAGCGTGCTTTTTTTGCTCTGTGCCTGAGTAGTAGAGGCAGACCCTAGCCATAGTACCATCAACATTAAAATGAGGCAAATTAGTGGGACTACCGTACTTTTATTATTTTTCCCTACCATAAGGTACTTACCGCAGGTTACTACTTGGTAACTAAATTACTTCTTGATTCGGCCTTTTCGGTCGTATTTAAGCCGATTGCCATTAGCCGAGAATAAACCCTCCTTTTTTTGAGAAGATGATATCTTAGGGCAAGGCATTACTGTACTCCGGCACGAACCTAGTCCAATACAGCAAATTAACGCGATTAGAGACAGTTTCTTACTTAAAAAGAATAATGAAAATGTTAATCTACGTTGATTCATTCTTCTTTCTATCTTTCTCATCTGCCAGCCACAGTTTATTCTTATAGAATAGTTTAAAGATAAAAGCTGGGGTAGGCTTAGTGAAACATATTTTCGGCCATTATTACACTGATAGAAAAAGCAGCGAATTTGCCGAATTTAAGAGTAATTAAAAAAATTGTTTCAGCATTGTAATGAAACGTAAGGACACTCGTCTAGTAGGTGTAATGAACATAAAAGCATTCAAAAGCAACGTTTTTCCAGTTCAGGCCAAACTGTATCGGTTTGCGAAAACCATGCTTCAGGATGAGGAAGAGGCAGAAGACGCGGTGCAGGAAGCACTGTTAAAACTTTGGCTGAATCGTCAGAACCTCACTAGTTACAAAAGTATTGAAGCACTGGCTATGGTGGTGACGAAAAACCTGTGTCTGGATAAACTCAAATCCAGCCATCACCAAAAAGTAGTGCCATTAAACACCGGTATTGATTCTACGGATACAACCACACCCTACAAGAAAACTGAACTGGCGAATACTGCTGAAATTCTCCGGCAACTCATGGGACGGTTACCTGAGCAACAGCGGTTAGTCATTCATCTTAGAGATGTAGAAGAGTACTCTTACGAGGAAATTGAACAGATTACTGGCATGTACATCAATAACATTCGGGTCACCTTATCTCGGGCCCGCCGCAGCGTACGCGAGATGTACACAAAACTAAACGCCTATGGAAGCTAAAGAAATTAGAAAACTGCTGGAGCAATACTACGAGGGCAATACGACGCTCGTAGAGGAGAAACAGTTATATACGTATTTTTCCCAAACTGAAGTGCCCGCCGATCTGTGGGCTGATCGTGACCAGTTTCTTGCTTTTGCTGATTTACGTGCTACTAAACCCAGTACTGCAATAGGCTACGATAACTTTTTTCAAAAAATCGATGCTCAGGAAGACTCGGAAGAGCGGCGTAGGTCCAGGATACAACTTTGGGGAGGACGTATTGCGGCTAGCATCACCTTAGCCCTGCTAGGATTTTTGGGAGGCATTTGGTACGGACAGGAAAAAACCTCCGATGAAGTAGTTGCCCTCCGCGAAGAATTTCAGGATATGCGCCAGACGATGCTGCTGAACCAGATGCAACAGGCTTCGGCTAGCGAAAGGATACAAGCCATTCAGGCCAGCCAACTCTCTGATAAAGACAATCAGGCGGTGAGTGAGGCTTTATTGCTGACCGTGGCCTCCGATCCCAATGTAAATGTACGATTAGCTGCTATTGAAGCCCTAAATACCCACGCTGAACAGAGTACGGTTCGCATTGCTCTGGCCCAGACCTTAAGCGGCCAAGATCATCCGCTAGTGCAAATCGCAATCATCAATCAACTAGTGAATTGGGGTGAGAGGGAAGCGGTACCCGAGTTGCAGCGTCTGGTGCAAAGCGACCAGGTAGAGGAAGTTGTAAAACAACAGGCTGAGATAGGTATCAATCAATTATTACTATAGACAACATTAACCCAATATTTTATCTAAACATTATCATGAAAACTTTATCAGGAATCATTCTATTTTTCTTAGCCACCACCGGGGTCTTCTCGCAGGAGTACCGAGCTCCGATGAACGCCAACAAAATCCGGCTAATACTTCACAATACCGAGATTAGTATTGAGGGGCACGATAGCAACGAATTGGTCATTAACGCTTCGGGCTACAAAGCCCCTCCCGAAAGAGCTGATGGGCTACGTCCTTTGTATAGTGGCGGAACTGATAACTCTGGTATCGGACTATCGATCAACGAAGAAAACGGCCAGCTTACCGTTCTAAAAGTGGGGCGAAACGATGTGGACTATGACTTCAATATTCCCAAAAACGCCACGGTGGTTATTGAGGAAGTGAACTACGCGGGCGGTGATATCGATATGAAAAACCTGGCCGGTGAAATAGAGGTGAAGACCACTAACTCGGACGTCAAGATGGAGGATGTGAGCGGCCCTATTGTAGCCAATAGTGTTAGCGGCGACATTGATGTTGTCTTTACTACGGTCAACCAACAGAAACCAACCTCTATCACTATTGTTAGCGGCGATGTGGATATTACCCTGCCGGGGCAAACTCCGGCTAATCTCAAGCTTGGTTCCGTTAGTGGGGAGGTGTATACTAACTTTGATATTCAAATGGAAGGTAATGAAAATGAGAAAGATATGATTCGGATGAGTATGGGAAGGCCCATTGAGGGGACTATCAACAATGGTGGGGTAGATATGCGAGTTAAAACGGTCAGTGGGAATATTTACCTACGCAAGAGCGAATAATATCATGAAACCGTTAGCGATTTTTTTATTATTAGCAGTTGTGCAGAATACTTGGGCGCAACGCGTTGAGGAAAAAACAATTGACTGGCGAAAAGGACAGGAAGTTCGGCTAGATTTCAAATATGCTCAGGAAATTCAGATTAAAACCTGGGATAAATCTGAAGTATCAGTACGGGTGAGCGTAACCATTAACAATAACACGCTCAACGATGCCTGGAGTATGACTACCGAAACTTCCGGGGATCAAATCCAGGTCACTTCAGATTTTGATCAGGCTAATGGACATTTTCGGGGAGATTGCAACGGTAGTAACTATCACTCGGACGGTAACAGCTTTTGCAGTCTGATCGTCTATGACATATACGTTCCCGAAGCTGCTCCATTACACGTAGAAACATTAGCGGGCGATATTACCATTGAAGGAACGAGTGCGGCGGTTTACGCCAAATCGCTGAGCGGCTTCGTAGATGCCGACTGGCCAGCTCAGCAGGGTGCGGATGTAACTATGAAATCAATCACCGGTGAAGTTTACACTAACTTGGATTTAGTCATAGATGAATCCGAACGGGAGCGGCACCGCCGAAGCCCGGTAGGTTGGGAGATTGAAGCCACCGTAGCTGGAGGAGGCAAAAAGGTGGAACTGGAATCGATTAGCAACGATGTGTATTTCCGCAAGGCGGGGTCTTAATGAGCGATTTCCTCAGAATTGACTAAAACAGGAATTAGTTTGATCTCCCTTGCAGAATATCCTCTACCTCTTCAGCATCAGGATTTACTGCTAGTATCTTTCCAGCGGGGTCAATTAAAAAGACACCACCTCCTGAAAAGGGGATGTTGTATTTCAACCATACTGCATCTCGATCATCCAATTCAACTAAATTAGTCCAGGGAAATTTTTCCCGCTCAAGGGCTTTTAGCAGATTTTTTTGATCTTTAAATTCTCGAGCTACTCCAACAATGGTGAAATTATCGTCCTTGTATTTTTCGTAGATGGGAACCATTGTTCTGCTTTTTTTGATGCAGGGACCACACCAAGAAGCCCATAAATCAAGTAGCACATACTTTTCATCCATCAGCGTTGAAACCTTTACCAAGTTACCATCCAGGTCTTGAGCTTCAAAATCAATATACTCGCCACCAACTTGAATGGCCTGATGACTTTCCAGCATCTGTCCGACTTTAGCAGTGTAAGGATGTCGTGGCATCGCTTTCGCCAGGCTATGGTAGGCGCGTCTGAGCTTATATTCCTCAATCGGAATTCGGCCGATTTTGGTAACATTCTGAAACAAAAGAAAGTAACTCATAGGAGAAGGATTTGACTCAATATACTGTTGTCTGAAATTGTAGAGTTCTTCATAAATTGAATCCAACTGCAGAGCCAGTACTTTAGCTTGATCAGATTTGTCGGAGTGATCTGACCGCAGATCGCGCAATTTTTTGGAGAGAGCCGGTTTTCCCGTATCATCTGCATTCTCTAAGGCTTGTAAGAGAACCTGAGCAGTGTCGCTGTAGAATTTTCCGTCCTCTTCAAGTTTGTCTAGTTGTTGATAGATCAAATCTTGGTCAGGATCAAGTATGCTATTAGCCATCTTGTGAAAGTCATAGTACTCTTCAGTAAGCGGACTACCTTCAAAGGTATTTTCTTCGTATCTCTCCTCAGGGTACAGGGTCATTTTTATTTTCCCAGAAACTGGAAAGAAAATAACCCTGTCATATTCGTCGTTAAATACCAATTGATATGCTTCCTGATGATCATACTCAAACTGGTGCTCAAATTTGCCGTCTACAATCGGAATTACCATCGGCTCTCTTCGTAAATCCTCGGTTTCTTTAGCAAATAAGAGTTGTTTACTGTCGCGGTCAATAACTTCCCCGATGATGGTGCACCGATAGGGTTGGTTTTGACCAAAACAGTTAAACTCTAAAAATGTCAGCCAGACTAAAGCAGAGAATGCTAAGAATGTCTTCATGATAGATTAGACTGAGATGAAGAGTAGAATAATTTAAGATAGGAAAAAAAATGAAGATTGGCTACCTCTAAAATTCTCGCTCTTGGTTAAAGAGAACGATGTGCATTTCCGGAAAGCAAGCCCACGACGGAGGGGGCAATACCTGGCGAATAAGAATGGTATATTCCGATAATTCAATTGGGTTAAGCAATCAAGAATAGCCGTAGCTTGTATAACAACGACGTGTATTCCTACTACGGATACGATTCGTACTTAAGCACTCGAGAAACACTTTAAAGAATTATCGAGTAAATATGATTTAAAAAGCGCTAACCGGTTGGCTAGCGCTTTTTTCTTTTATGCAGATTTCAGTTTGTTGCTAAATACCTGCTTGAATTTGTCTACTTTCGGGCGAATAACAAATGAGCAGTAACCCTGCTCAGGGTTATTCTTGTAGTAATTCTGATGATAGTCCTCGGCGGGATAAAAGGTTTCCGAAGGACTGATCTCAGTGACAATCGGGCCTGCAAAAGCGCCGGACTCATCTAGTTTCTGCTTGTATTCTTCCGTTAGCTTTTTCTGCTCTTCATCGTGGTAATACACCACCGAACGATACTGGGTGCCTACATCGGCTCCTTGCCGATTGAGGGTAGTTGGGTCGTGGGTTTTCCAGAAAATTTCTAACAACTCATCGTATCTTATCACTTCCGGATCGTAGGTAATCTGTACTACTTCGGCGTGGCCAGTTCGTCCGCTACATACTTCCCGATAGGTGGGGTTGGAAATCTTACCACCGGTGTAGCCTGAAACTACTGACTGCACTCCCATCACGTCCTGAAATACCGCTTCGGTGCACCAAAAGCAGCCCGATCCAAATGTTGCTTGTTTCATATTTATTTTATTGTTCAATAGCTCAATTGTTAAATTCCTAGTTGTTTTTAGTCCACAGTCTCGTACATCAACTCTGACTTAAAAACTCTGAACTCATAACTCCGAACTTTTATCCTCCAACTTTTACTTGTTCGGTTGCGGAGTAGTGCGTAGGTAAGGCTTAATTTTTTTGTGTCCTTTAGGAAAACGTTCGGGTATTTCTTCATCCGGAATGGCCGGAGCAATCACTACATCTTCGCCTTCTTTCCAGTCAGCCGGAGTAGCTACACTATAGTTAGCAGTAAGTTGTAGTGAGTCAATTACCCGCAGAATCTCATTGAAGTTTCTGCCCGTTGAAGCCGGATAGGTCAGCATTAGCTTAATTTTTTTGTCGGGACTAACGATATACACTGACCGTACCGTCATGCTATCCGACGCATTAGGGTGCATCATTCCGTAAAGTTCGGCCACCTTACGTTCTGGATCGGCAATAATCGGAAAATTTACGGTGGTGTTTTGGGTTTCGTTAATATCGTTGATCCAACCCTTGTGAGAGTCCAGGTCATCTACACTAAGCGCCATCACTTTGGTGTTGCGCTGGGCAAATTCGTCTTTCAGTTGGGCAGTTCGTCCTAATTCGGTTGTACAAACCGGGGTATAATCCGCCGGATGGGAAAAAAGTACTCCCCAGCCGTCGCCTAGGTATTCGTAAAAATCAATTTCACCTTCGCTAGTTTGTGCCTGAAAGTTAGGAGCAGTATCCCCAAGTCGTAATTCCATGGTATGTGTGCAGTTAAAAGGTTAAGGTTATTTATTCGTAAGTATGCTTACGGGATTCTTTTTTTCAAGTTTAGGGCGTGTTGACATTTAATCTGAACGACGATTTTGGCACCATTTTCACTCACTCTGCGTTGCTTTCGGCCGCAAATGCTTAGGCCCCCGTGGCGCGGCATCGCCCTTCTCAAGCGCCTTAATTGGGCAAAAATAGCTCTCAAAATTATTCATTATCTCAAATATCAACACGCCCTAGCCAATTCCTCACGAGAATACTAATCGGTAACCAGCCGAATAGATACCCCTAATCTACAGATTCCAGCAGGTCAGCTTGGAAGACTGCTAGCACGTTTTGGTGCTTATCCAGAAGTTGTAAGTTGTTGTTCAACAAGTAGTTGGTAGTTGCTGACAATGCTTTCGTGAATTTGTTCTCAATGCTATCATCAGGGCAAGCCATTCTGGTACTAGCTGCATCGGAAAAGGTAATGCTGTTTTCTCCAGCCAATTCATAAGTGCCTATCAGGTTATTGCATCCTCCGTTACCGGAAAATCTCATTGTACTTCCATCCATCTTCAAAAAAGCGCCTCGGCCGGCAGTAGCACTTAGGTCAATAGCTTGACCATCAATTTCTTGCAACTTCCAATAAGTGTCGATTAGGGTAGCTGAGGTTTTTTGCAATTGGTAGAGCTCGGCCAAGTCACCAGTAATGCGGTTGCCAGCCTGGTCTAATTGAAATAGAATATTTTCTCCAACCAAATATTGCGCCGGGTGACTTCCCGCTAAATCATCAAGTTGTATCTGACTACCTTCTTTATTCCAACTAAAGGTCCCCTGCTGCATAAAGGTAGTATCTGATTTACCTTCGTAGCGAGTGCGCATAGTGTAGGTCTGGTCTGAGGCCAATTGAATGACAGTTTTAATACCGGCACAATCGGCACAAGGTAGTTTGCCAGTATACGTACCATCCCAATCTACAGCGTTCCGGCTGTTATCGCTAGTGGACTTTTCCGATGAAGTTTGTTTTTCACTGCCGCAGGAAGCGAAAACAAATAGAAGAAGCAGGGTGTAGGTAGCGTGTTTCATAACGTTAATAAGCGGATAAATAACGATGACTAATTTACGCGATGAAGTATATGAAATCAAGACTAATAGAAACGTTACGTGCGTGAGTTTTATCATCAACTTTAGTCAAGGAAAGAAAGCATTTGCCCTAAAGTGGGGAATTATTCCCCAATGTGTTTACCCACTACTCATCACAGCACTTCTTCTTAGAATAATTATACGCTTAATTATCTGATATACAAATAGTTACTTGCAGGTAAACTGTGGTACGATTCTTTGTAAGGTTTAGATATAAAACTGTCAATTATGAAGAAGATACTTGCCATTGTCGCTATAAGTCTAATGTCTTGGAGTGTTGTTCAGGCCCAAGACGAAATGTGGTTCGAGGAGATGCAGGAGAACCAGGAAATGTTCATTCATGAATCGAACGATGAACCGGCCGAAATCCTGGAAATGGAATTACCCGATGAGGTACTTTATGCTTTAGACCAAGGCGAATATCAGCATTTAACCATTACCCGAGCCCGAATTCTTAACAAGCGCGATCAACGTCGTTTGCAGCTTGCTAATAGTGTTACTTCTTCTATTGTCATGTATGAGCTTCTGCTCGAAGACGAGAACAGCGCGGTTACGCTCTACTACACTGAAGACGGTGAACTTCTCAACGCTGTACAAAGCGTATAAATCTTAACGTTCATAGGTGGGTTAGGCAAAATCTTTTATTTTTGCCCCCAAAAAGCGCCTAGCCTTTCCTATGAAACGATTCATCTTACTTCTCCTTTCTTTCTCCTTCCAGTGGTCTTATTTGCTTTTTGCTCAGTCTGAGCAAGTTAATAGTGATCAGTCAGTACAGATTCAGGAATTACAAGAGACCGTTGATAACCTAAGATACTCCTTCAACCGAATTTCTAAAGCGGTGGATGATCTGGCCTGGCAAAACGAAGTGGGCAACTACGCTTTTATCGATAAAGTCACCCTTACCGGTCCGCCCCCTCGGGTGATTGAGAATCCTACTGGACAGGGAGCTAACAATCCGGTTCGCTTTAGTGCCTACGTTTTCATTCCTTCCAACCTGGATTTTGGCAAAAAGTATCCGTTGCTGGTGCTGCCCCACGGAGGCGTACACAGTAATTTTAACACGTTTTATCGTCACATTATTCGGGAGCTTATGGCCCAACAGTATGTAGTGGTAGCTCCGGAATACCGGGGAAGTACCGGCTACGGGAAAGGTTTCTACGAACTGATTGACTACGGTGGGAGGGAAGTGGAAGATACCTACGCCTGCCGGGATTATATGCTAGAAAATTACGATTTTGTAGATCAGAATCGGGTCGGTATTCTGGGTTGGAGCCACGGAGGATTAATTACCTTACATAATATTTTTGATCACCCTAAAGCCTACAAAGTAGCCTACGCCGGAGTGCCGGTGAGTGATCTGATTGCTCGTATGGGCTATAAAACTCAGCGCTACCGTGATCTTTATTCTGCCGACTATCACATTGGTAAATCAGCCTACGAGGATGTGGAAGAGTATCGCAAACGCTCTCCCGCCTGGAACGCTCATAAGCTAGCTACCCCACTGCTTATCCACACCAATACCAACGATGGTGATGTGAATGTATTTGAAGTAGAGCATCTGATTAAGGCACTCAAAGCGGAAGATAAGGATTTTGAGTACGAAATCTACGAAGACATTCCAGGAGGGCATTCTTTTGACCGTATTGATACCCAAACAGCTAAGGAAGTACGGGTAAAGGTTTATCAGCATTTGGCGAAGTATCTTAATCCTAATCAACCGATTCGGTCGGTAAAAGAATTACATCAAGCTAGCTATCTGCCTCGCTAGTGGATGCCTGGGATATACTGTTAGTACTGGGAGCTGGTTTCGCCGCTGGATTCATCAATACCGTAGCCGGAGGCGGATCACTTATTAGCTTACCCATTCTGATCTTTTTGGGATTACCTCCCGCCGTAGCGAATGCCTCCAATCGCATTGCGATCTTCTCTCAGAATATTTTTGGAGTATTAGGTTTTAGAAGCAAAGGGGTAACCGTCTGGCCGTTTAGCCTGTGGCTGGGACTATCAGCCTTGGTTGGGGCAGTGATTGGGGCTAAAATAGCGGTTGATATTCCCGAAGATTTATTCAATAAGCTGCTGGCCATTATCATGATTGTAGTACTAGCGTTTATCGTTAAGAATTCTAGAACAAAGAAGGGAGCAGAAATCGTGGAGCGAATGGGGCAAAAGCATCAGCTGATCAGTGTAGGTCTTTTTTTCTTCGTTGGTATTTGGGGTGGCTTCATTCAGGCCGGAGTAGGTTTCCTCATTATTATGGTACTTACTTCAGTCAACCGGCTCTCGCTGGTGAAGACGAATAGCGTAAAAGTACTCGTGGTATTAATCTACACCACCGCGGCGTTACTGGTGTTTATTTTGGAAGGAAAGATCAATTGGCTTTACGGTGGGGTGCTAGCCGTCGGAAATTCTTCTGGCGCGTGGATTGCCAGTCGGTGGTCGGTAGAGAAAGGCGACCGCTGGGTGCAGGCTATTCTGGTGGTAGCAGTAGTGGGGATGGCGATTAAGCTTTGGTTTTTTTAGCGAAACCGAAAGTAAAGAATAAATAAAGCTGAGAAGGAGGCAATGCTAAATCCTCCTTCTCAGCAAAGCAATTATTCTGTTCTCAGTCGGACAGTGGTGGTTTTACCCTGATTAGTGGTAATTTTCAGGAAGAAAAGTCTAGATGGTCCGATCTGAGGCAGATAAGGAGTTATATCGACTTCCAGTCTGTCTAAGTCGCGAACCCGCGAACTTGTCAATTGCCTACCCAGATTATCAATCAATGTATAATGTGCTATCACATCTGACTGATCTTCCGTGCGAACTAACAATGTTTTTGCTACTGGGTTGGGATACACCCGGAAGGTAGCTGCTTCTGCCACTGATGTAGTATCTGCGTTAGTCGAATTGATAACGGCAAATGCAACCTCCAGTGGTGTCCCTGGCACACCTTTCAACTGATCGGCACTGTAAGGAGTAGCTTCTAGTACATAATTCCCAGTATCTAAATCCAGCGGCTGGTAATTGAAATCATCGGACGTACCCAGTACATAAGGGGCAGCGTCATCGATCTTAACCCGCTCACCGTTGAGCATGAAACCTACACTTTCAATCATATTGGAGTTAACCACTGCCTCAATATTGAAAGGTGGAAGGGTACTGATGTCTAGCACATCGCCACTGACAATTTCGCCGATAGGCTCGTCATTTTCGGCATCGATGAGCAGAAACTGTACAACTGCCAAATTTAGATCCAGACGAATCTGTATTGATAACGAAGTTCCGGCAGCTCCTAGCCCATCTTCACGAGAGAAAGGGGTAGCCGTAATCTGGTTCACTCCGGTGGGGAAGTTATCGGTGTCGTCATCATCTAGTAAAAGATACGGATCATCGTTATCCCGATTTACAATCTCTCCGTTTACGCTGAACTCTACACTGCCTACTGATGGATCATTGACTACCGCCCGAATGTTGATGGGAGGGAGAAGTTCTAACGGCAGTACTGCTCCGTCGCCCAGCTCACCCAAGTCCTGTACGGTAGTAGCGTTAATCAACACCAAAGCCGTTACAGCTAATTCATCAACTACGGTGAAACTAACTGTAAGTGAATCACCCGATTCACCACCTCTACGATTTTCACTAAAAGGCACCACCGTTAGGGTATAATTTCCAGGCTCAAACGGGTAGACATTGTAGTTTCCTCTAGGATTATCTCCCTCCAGTGCATAGGGGGTGAAATTCTCGGTTTGCACAGGTTCACCGTTGAGAATGAATTGTACGCTACCGTCAAAATTTTCAAACTCAGGTATAGCTTCAATAGTAAGTTGGGGTGTAGTACGAAGGTTGATTTCGTCGCCGTTTTCAAGAGGGCGAATGGGTTGATCAGCCTCAGCATCTATTAATAATAATTGAGCAATTGGGAAGCGGGTTACCGTAAAACTGACCGTTAATCCTATTCCCTCTTCTCCTTCACCGCGCAAATTGGTATACGGGGTAGCGGTTAGCGTATAATCTCCGGAAGCTAATGCTTCTCCGTTATAATCTCCCTGTCTATCACCGAATAAGGCATAAGGGGTAAAGCTTTCGGTTTGCTCTTGGGTAGTGGGGCCGTCTAAGGCGAAAATAACGCTTCCAACAGTGCCATCTCCTTCAATCACATCCGCCCGGATGTTAATCTGACCGCCTTCAATCTGAGAGAGTTCGACGCGATCTCCAAGTGGACCGATTTCTTCATCAGTGGTAGCATTGATTAGCGTAAATGAAACAACCGAAGGTAGACTAAATACCGAAGCCACCGCTTTCTGGGCGTTCACATAGCCAAAGCCCGTTTTAACATCATAACCTTCATCAAAACCTGCGGTAAACGGATCGTCTAGGTCAGTGGCGGTTTCGCCTAATATTTCGGTAATCTCATCTGGAGCTAGGTATTCGCCAGCGGCTTCATTCATGAGTGCGGCAACGGCGGCCACGTGGGGAGCCGAGGCGGAGGTTCCGGTAAATTGAGGAAACTCATCTGGCTCGGTAGTGCCCGGTACTTCAAATCCGATGAATAAGCCCGGAATAAAGAAAGTAGTATTACCGGCATCGGGGCCAGTTACATCAGGATTGACACGCATTTCTGGTTCAATCCGGCTTCCTTCAATATTAAACAGAATAGGGTTGCCACCCGCTGATGAAAAGTCGTTTACTTGTGGTAGCGGAAAAATGTCAGGAAAGTACAGCGGATTGCGAAAGAAAAACGATGCGCCAATGGAGTTAACCTGGCTGCCATTAGAGTGCCCTACTACTGTAGGAGAGTTAGTCTCGTATTCCCAGTCACCATCGTCAAAGCTAATATACTTGACAATATTTGGATCGGGTTGATTAGGATCTTCTACGTACTTACCAATCAGTAATTGAATGGTATTACTTGAGGAATCAGATAAAAACTGATAAACAGGAACCTCTACCGCATCACCGTCAATATTGTTAAAATAAGAAGATGCTTCGTACACGATAGTTCTGGTATCTTCCTGAAGAGCAACAAACACATCGAGGTCTGATTGGGCACCCGGACATCCTTCACACACCGAAGCAAAGGGTTCATCCCACTGAACTGAGGCACGGAAGAGCTGTAAGCCTTCATTAAAAGTAATTTCTTGATAGATATCTACCCCCGGCCCCGGATCAAAATCGTGGAAGATGTAGGGTGAAGGAAATATAAGAGTAGTATCGGGAGTAGGTATTTCCACGGGTAGTATTACCGTATCGGCAGTAGGGCGAAAAGGGCTTTCGTAGGAGTCGCGGCCACTGTTGCCTGCTGAAGAAAAGTAGGATGCCCCGCGGTTAGCAACAATATCGGTAGCTTGGGTAATAACGCCATCCTGAAAAAATGGCTCGGCAAAGTAAAATATATCATCCACGATAATATTAGAACCTGCATCGGCTAGATCAACAATTCCTTGGGCAAAATTTGCCTGTCCACCAAAGGCCGTATGAAAGGCTAAGTCAGCGGCTGGAGCTACATCATGAATGATCTCTATCATAGCCCGCCCCTCATCGATACCGGCGCCGTCCGGCAAATCTTCCAGTACTTCAACGGGGTGAAGATAACCGTTGGGGTTGCCATCACCCGGTATGTCACCGCTCGCGATTCCACCCGGTGCGCCCCCTAGTGAATTATAGCTATCGGATAGTACGCCAATCTTATTGTCTCGGCCAACAACTTTGAACTGGCTGCGTGCCTGGTCTGAAAACATGGCTTGATCGCCCTGAGAGGTGGTAGCTCCGATGTTAGTTTTCATCATGCTAGGCCGAACGAAACGAAGCATAGATACCTCATTTAGCTTTTCTATAGAATCTATCGGAAACCAACCCGACACCATACCTCCGAAGGCAGCACCGTTCTGAAGACCGAGAGACTCCAATCGGCTTAAGAGGGCTTGGGTATCGTCAACGGCAGTAGCTTCAATAAGTACTCTTCCGTTCACGATCATCATATTCTGAACCAGGCTTCTGCCCGGCTGAAAAGAATGAACATCGTTCGGAGAGCCTATACGGGCATTCTGAGAGGTATCTAATGTAGAAGATGGTTTAGTGTCAACCTGCTCGGGTAAGTCAAGCAATCTAAGGTCTACTTTGCTCAAATACTGAGATTTATCTTGAGCTTGGGCGAGCAAACTAATGTTTAGTAGCAAACAAAAGAGACCAAGCCGATGTAAGTGGTAAAAATTCAAGTGTTTCATAGCTAAGGTAAAGTTGGTGGATAGATAAAATTGTTGACATATCTTTGAAGCTGCGAGTGCAATGTGAAAAATAAAATGCTGGATAATGTTTATAAATATTCTACTATTAACTATAAAAATATTCAATCACTTTTGTAGGATAAAGAAAATTAAATGTGGTTTCAATATATTATTTTATTCGGCTAAATAAGCATTTTCTTACAGTTAAATCTGGAGAAAAGTGATAATTCCGACTAACAATAACTTCATTGATTAGTTCTAATTATTGGATAATTAGGCTAAAAGCTGGCGTATACTTACCGTACTTCTTCGTAAAATCTTTTTAGCCAATGTGGAGAAACGCGAAGAGACCAAAGAATACAAACCCCTATCCAAATAATATGAGCCTTAAAATGTCCCCATTGTGATAATCTTCTATCTGACGAAATGACAGTCCGCCTTATCTGTTTGATGCTCCCTAAACGGTTCATTCTCAAACAAATATCAGCTTCCTCCATAATTGGTAAATTTGGATCGAAACCTCCACAGCTAAGAAAGTCTGTGCGACGGCAAAACATCACCTGATCACCAAATAGCAGTCTTAGCCCTTTAAAAAGAAAACGATAGGGTTGGTATATCAATGGTGCCCAGTATGTTTTTAGATAATTCAGTGAAGTGGGCAGCCAGCGAATTTGCTGACCTTTCATTAAGGAGATAAATCCACCCAAAGCAACCTTCTCGTTTGCCAGAGTTTTTCTAATTTGAGTGATTAAGTCTTCAGGTACCAGTGTGTCAGCGTGCAAAAAACAAAGGTAGTATCCTTGGGCCATTTGCGCCCCCAGATTCATTTGTAGAGATCGTCGGGCTATGGTTGAGGTTAGAACCGTTACTGGGAAGTTTTGCGCCACCTGTCGGGTACGGTCACTACTAGAACCATCTACTACAATAATTTCATAGGCTAATGGGTTAAGTGACGTTAATGGGACAAGAGTCTGCGATAGATAGCGTGCTTCGTTGTAGGTAGGAATGATAATGCTGACCTCAGTCATTTTCAAGTAGTTACTATGCAGGTAGTAGTTTGTATGTTAAACTCCAAGATAGGAGCTCTCTATTAACTGTCAGATAAAGTAACTATGGGAGCTGAGTTGTGTTCTAGTAGAAGTATATTAATGTCAGTTACTGACTGTCATCAAGCTATTCATAAGCTTATTCCGACTAGGTCTCGCTACTGTATTTTAAATAAAAAACTTTTAGGCAGGCAATCGGTAAGGCTAACGGTAGTTTATAAAACTTAACGAATTATCAACTGTTGCCTCTTCTGAGTTCCATCTAAGAGTGTCAGAACGGCAATATAGGTACCAGGTTCTACTTGGTTTGGAATAGTTATTTCTCGGGTACTGGAGCCAATTAGTTCTGACATAACTACGTGTCCGATCAGATTTACCACCTGTAGCTGGGTAGCAGCACCACTGATTGAAAAGTAACGATCAATAACTGGATTTGGATAAATGTGAGCGTTTATCAGCGTATTGAATTGTACGCTAACTGTCTTATGGTATTCGTATGAACCATCAAAATCAGTAGCTTTTAGACGATAATAATTTACTCCTAGCAAAGGGCTGCGATCTACAAATTCGTAGTCGCTCGGCGAGGTGCTGAAACCATTTCCCTGAAGAGTACCAACAGCCACAAAGTTTAAGTCAGTACCGGCCCGTTCTACGGTAAAGAAATCAAAATTCTCTTCCATAGCAGTGGTCCACATCAACTGTATGGTTTGAGTAGAAGGGATTGTAGTAAAAGAGAGAAGTTCTACTGGTAAAGTGCCAGTGCCAAGTGCACTATATAGATCAGGATTGTCAGCTTGAAGATCACTCTGAGTATTAGGACTTCCAAGGCCTCCACCTGATGCTGTCCCGTAAACATACACTCCATCATCGGGTGCAACATTACTACCGTGAGCAACATCAAGATCACCCATAAACACAACTAAACCATTTGCAGTAATGTTTCCTCCATTGTTCGCTACAGTGTTACCCTCTACGATAAGTAGTCCGTTTGCTCCAACTACGAAATTATTCACATTTATTGTCAAATCACCAGTTATCCACAATGTGTCATTCAGCGTAAACTGAGTACCGTTATTAATCGTAAGATTACCATCTCTAGTAATATAGCCATTAACGGTAATCGGAGTATGATATCCTCCGGTAGCACTCGGCGCGGAACCACCTATCCAAGAACTGTTGTCCGACCAATCACCAATATAATTATTTTTAGAAGTATTTTGAGCTGTTGCTGTAGTTGTTACAATAGAAACTAGCGCAAAGAGAGCCAAAAGCTTTTTCATAATTAGTAACATAAGTAATCAACGCCCTACATTACAATTACTGTGCCTCATGCTATTATATTTATATTTATTTAATAAAATATAGTGTTTTTTAGAGAATAACGCGTTTTAAATCGATTGAGACTAGGTTATTGAATAGTGCCTAAAACCAGAAGATCTTCCTTTGTCTTTTCATGATTCCCAATTCAGGACAATTTTCTAAATCAGGAGATGGAACTTTAAGTTTGGAAGAGCTATCTGTTTCGGCCGTATTGTTCGTGGCTAGCTACCCAATCCAGGGAAGTAATTGCTGCCGCTAGGGAGATTTCTCCAGCAGCTACCACTCCGGCTACAATCTCAGCAAATTTCTGTACCTGCCCCTGACCGTAGCAATCCATCAATTCCAGACATTCTCGTTGCGTGGCCAGACTGGTGCCTCCGCCGTAGGTAGCCACAATGAGTGAGGGTAGAGTAAGGCAGGCGTAAAAATCCCCTTCGGTAGTCAGTTCAGTAAAAAGTTGTACTGCCGATGATTCGGCTACATTAGCAACATCCTGACCGGTGGCAATGAATAATGCAGCTAAGGCATTAGCGGCATGAGGGCTGTTACTACTAGCTCCGGCCGCAAACGAACCCAGGTTCGCAATTCCACCAAAATGCTGTAACTGTACTGGGGTCACCCCCATCTGCTGCTTAAGAATTTCTTTCGGAATAGTTATTTCTGCCGTCACTCGTTTCCCTCGTCCAAGAAGGGTATTAATTTGAGAGTACTTTTTATCGGTAGCCATGTTGCTTTCCAAATAGAAGTGCTGTACATCTGGATACCGATCCAGTATCCATTGGCAAACTTCAAACGTAGCCTTGCTTACCATATTCTGACCAGCAGCATCGCCTGTACTGTAAATGAATCGTAGGTATACAAACTTAGCTATCGTGTAGCGCTCAACTCTCTTTAGACGTAGATGAGAAGAAGTAGACTGAGCTACATGCCGGAGAAATTCGGTTTGTTCGGTGATCCAGCGAGCAAACTGTCGGGCGTGGCGTGCATCAGGTAATTCAAACACTGGGGCTCGTTGCATACCGTCGTCTACGACGGTGCAGGTAATCCCACCACAAGAATTAAATAACTTAATACCTCGGTTGTAGGAGGCTACCAGCGATCCCTCGGTAGTTGCCAACGGCATCAGGAATTCGCCCTGGGCGTGTTCACCTTTAATCTGTATCGGTCCGGCCAAACCGATAGGAACCTGCGCCACACCGGTAAAGTGTTCGCAATTATTTGCTACTTGTTGTGGATTGAAAGAGTACTGGGTGACGTGCTGTAGCTGGGTCTTAGAAAAATCTTGTGCGAACTGTTGACGTTGGTTAATAACTTCCGGAAGATAATCATTGGTAGAATCGCGAGGAATCTTGTTTCTCTTGACGGGTGGAGCTAAAGACTCGCCCAATTGATCTCCTACGGAAAATGTAAGTCGGCCGAAGGGTTTGGTTTTAATATCAAAACTTAGCTGATGGTCACCTGTTGGTAATGATTCACTGACGATCAGAATTCGGAAGGTATGCCCCAGGGGAAAATCAAGGGGAGAAGAAGCGGTAATCTGATGGGCTAATAACTGAGCATCTTGATCAACAATAGTAATACTTTCCAGTGAGACCGGCGTATCGTTTACGGTAATCTGGCGGATAAGAATAAGGGAGGCGGAGGTGAGCCGGTTTTTAATTGCAAAGCTAAAACCAAAAGGCTCATTGCGAAGACTCCCTATTGTATAGAGATTTTTCAGTAGCGAAGTAGGAATGAAGTTCATAGCCGGAAGATTCGGGAAAGTAGTACCAACATATCGGAGGGATAGGCAAAATTGTTTTAATTTGAGGGTTAATATCTCAATTTTATGAAACGAGCCCTTGCCTGGATAGTCAGTGTAATTGCCATTCTATCTTTAGTCGTAATACTTGGTCCCCAGCCTGACCACGGGAACCTCAACGGTGAGTTACCAACTGTCTCCGCTAACTTAGCTTCGCTGGAAGAGCAGATTAATCAGGCTGAATCGAATAACCCATTAGTAAAAGAAGATAATCAGGCTCGTATTGTGTGGGCTAACGATAGTCTAAAGCAGAAAACTCCGTATAGTATCGTCTACCTGCATGGATTTGGAGCGAGCCAGGGCGAAGGTGCACCAGTGCATACTACATTGGCTAAACGCTACGGTTTCAATTTATACTTATCCCGCTTAAAGGAGCAAGGTATTGAGTCTGATAGTGCGTTTAAGAGTATGACGGCTGCGAATTTATTGGCCTCAGCCAAGGAGGCAGTGGCTATTGGAAAAGAGTTGGGTGAGAGGGTAATTGTGATGGGGACATCCACTGGCGGCGCATTAGCACTGTTTATTGCTTCTCAAAACCCTGACCTGGCGGGGCTTGTCTTATATTCCCCGATTATTGCTCCACAGGATGAAAATCTATATTTACTCAATCGCCCATGGGGAATGCAACTGATGGAGACGATGACTGGTGATGACCATGTAATCGAGGAGCGGGAAGGACTTACCCGGCAGTATTGGTCGAGAATATATTACATTGAAGGTTACGCTGCACTGGCCGGACTGGTAGAAGAAACTATGACCGAAGAAACCTTCCAGCAGATAAAGTGTCCGGTATTTTTAGGGTACTATTACAAGAATGAAGAAGAACAGGATGATGTGGTATCGGTTCCGGCCATGCGAACTATGTTTGAGCAACTGGGCACTCCCGATGCCCTAAAACGTCAAGTGGCCTTTCCGGAAGCCGGTAATCATGTAATTGCCTCTTACATTCGATCTAATGACTGGGAAGGGGTACTGAATGAAACGGATAAGTATCTACAGGAAATGATGAATCTACAGCCCCTAGATGATACTGTTCTCAGTGAAACCCTAGCTGCTGAAGCTTACCAGATTCCGGTTCAGTAAACTTTTTTAAAACTTTACTTTAAAAATACACTTTACTAGATGTGAGCTTTTCATTACGTCTTCCCAAACGATGTATATCGTACGCATCACATTAACCTAGGAAATAAAAAATCCCACTTCCCAATGTTAACTTTTTGTTAAGAAATAAGAGAAGTGGTTAACAATTATATAAATAACCAATCCTGAGCAAAATAGGTATTGGTGTTGTAGCTTTGCGCACAAATTTTTTCACAAACCAATCTATCTATGAAGAGTAATTTACTTATTTCTTTTGCCTTAAGCACATTTATTCTGGCTTTTTCAGTATTATCTGCCTTTGGGCAAGGTTCAACCACGGCTGGAATGAACGGAGTGGTGCTAGATGAGAATGGTGAGGGCCTCCCCGGTGCTACAGTGTTAGCCGTACATCAACCTACTGGCAGTGAGTACGGTACTGTAACCAATACTGCCGGACGATTTACCTTGGCCAATATGAACGTAGGCGGCCCCTACCAAGTAACTGTATCTTTTATCGGTTACGAAACTTTTGGGGAAGGCAATATTTTTCTTCAACTGGGACAACGCTATCAACTAAATGCTCAGTTGAGAGATCAGACGACTGAATTAGCGGAAATAGAGATTCTGGCTAGTCAATACGATGTGATTGATGGTAACCGAACCGGAGCCCAAACGGTAGTGAGTACCGAGCAGATTGAGTCTCAGCCTACGGTTACTCGTTCTATCGGTGACTTTGTTCGCTTAACCCCTCAAGCCAGAATTGATGAAGGCGGCGACGGTTACTCAATTTCCATTGCCGGAGTGAATAATCGCCTGAACGCCATTTACATTGACGGAGCCGTAAATAACGATGTTTTCGGACTGGCAGGTAGTGGTACTAACGGCGGACAATCAGGGGTATCGCCCATTAGTATTGATGCTATTGAGCAGTTTCAGGTTTCGGTAGCTCCATTCGATGTACGTCAGTCGGGTTTTGCCGGGGGGGCGATTAATGCAGTAACCCGTAGTGGTTCTAACGAGTTTGAAGGCTCTGCTTACTACTTTTGGCAAAATGAGAATCTGGCAGGGGATATTCCCGGTCCCATAGATGAGGGTGAAGAGCGAGAACCTCTAGCTCCCTTCACTGCCCGGCAGTACGGATTCCGATTGGGCGGACCGCTCGTAAAAAACAAGTTATTCTTCTTTGTGAATACTGAGCTTCAGCGGGATGAAACCCCACAGCCATTTCTCTTTTCTCGCTATCAGGGAGATGCCACCGAAGCAGATTTAAACCAACTCGAAGGAGTCCTTCGTAACCAATTTGGCTACGATCCGGGTCCGTTTAATGATAATGCAGCCTTCTTGGAAAGTGAAAAGGTGCTGGTTCGTCTAGACTGGAACATTAATCGCAATCATAAGATGACACTGCGCCACTCTTACGTTAATGCTGAGAATTTGGAAGCAGTGCAGTCGGGTCCCCAAAGTATTCAGTACTTGAACAGTTCCGAGTTCTTTCCTAGCAGAACTAATTCTTCGGCTTTAGAATTGAAGAGTAATTTTAGCGCCAATACTTCCAATAGCCTGATTGTGGGCTATACCCGTGTTCGCGATGATCGTGACCCGTTTGGGCAGGATTTTCCTTTCGTAGAGATTGACGATGGTGACGGAAACATTGAGTTTGGAAGTGAGCAGTTTTCCACCGCTAACCAGTTAGATCAGGATATTATCACCATCACTGATAACTTTGAGTGGTACAAGGGGCGCCACACCATCACTTTTGGAACCCATAACGAGTTCTACTCAGTATATAATCTGTTTATCCGCCAGAACTATGGATACTATCAGTACGATAGTTTGCAGCAATTTCTGCTAGACGTTCAGGAGCCTAATAGTGATTTTGGGGCTACGCAGTATGACCGCAGCTACTCGTTAGTTGATGATATTACCGGTGATGGATCAGCTGCTGCGGCCGAGTTTGGTGGTATGCAGTTAGGATTCTACGTGCAGGACGAATTTCAGGTCACTAACAATTTAAGGTTGACCGGTGGTTTACGGATTGATATTCCGATTTTTACGGATGATACTCCGACTAACACTACCTTCAATAATGATGTAATTCCGGATATTGAGGCATTAGGGTATGACCTTCAGGGAGCTCAGACTGGAACATTCGTTGATCCTCAGTTGATGTTCGCTCCCCGATTAGGATTTAACTGGGATGTAGGCGGCAAAGGAACTACTCAGGTACGCGGTGGAGTTGGTATCTTCAACAGCCGCATTCCGCTAGTATGGCCGGGTGGTGCCTATAATAATAACGGTGCAACCGTTGGGGGTGACCGTGTATTCCGATTTGATCGTGACGGCAACCTAGCGAACGTAATAAAGTTCAATCCGGATGCCTTTGATCAACCCCGTAACGTAGCTCCTGGTAGCGGCGAGCAGTCCGGGCAGATTGACCTTTTTGCCAAAGACTTCAGGTTTCCGCAGGTAGGCAAAATTAACCTGGCCATCGATCAGCAGCTTCCAGGAGGAATTTTCGCTACCGTAGAAGGTCTATATACTGGCTTTATCAATAACATCTATTACCAGAACTTTAATATTCGTCCATCTACTGAGCAGGCAGAAGGTGCTGATGATCGCTTATTGTATAATCGTTTCAATCCGGTAAACGGCGATTACACTGGTATCTACTTAGCTAGTAACACTGACAAGGGATATACTTATAACGTTACGGCCCAAATCCAGAAGCCTTTCCGAAGCGGACTGAACTTCTCACTGGCCTACTCTTACACCGATGCTCAGACCATTTACGACGGAACATCTTCGCAGAACTCGTCGCAGTGGCGCGGTCTGAATACCGTGAACGGCCGTAACATCTTTAATGATATAGCACGTTCCGACTTTGCCTCTGGTTCACGAGTAATTGGTTCCGTTTCGTTCCGAAAAGAATACCTCGGTTTCATGGGCACTCAGATTACACTATTCTACGAAGGACAATCCGGTGAACCTTATTCCTATATCATTGGCCATCAGGATAATTACACCAATGAGGATTCTCGGGAGCGTTCGCTGTTCTACGTCCCGGCCAATCAGAGTGATCTATTATTTGGTGAGTTGGTAGAGAATGCCGATGGCGACGAAGAACTGTTGATTTATCCGGAGGCCGAGCAGCAGTCTACTTACCAGGAGTTAAGTGGGTTTATTGATAGTGATGAGTACCTAAGTGGCCGCCGTGGCGATTACACCGAACGTAATCAGAGCCGAGTACCATGGAGCAATATTTTTGACCTGAAAATACTTCAGGATTTCTACGTAGAGGTAGGCGAAGGGAAACGAAATACTATTCAGCTTTCACTTGATATTTTCAACGTTGGTAATATGCTGAACCCGGAATGGGGCTTAATTTATGATGCTCCTAGCTTTGGACAGTACGAGTTAGTACAGTTTGAAGGCTTCCAGGATGGAACTACTCGACCGGTGTTTAGCTTCAATGGGGTAGATGATAACGAACCTTGGCAGGGTAGCTTGAGAGATACCGGTTTACGAAGCTCTCGTTGGAGAATGCAGCTAGGGGTACGTTATATCTTCGGAAATTGATCTCGACATTATTCTTGATACTTAATAATAGTTTAATACCGAAAGGAGGCTTGTAAGAAGCCTCTTTTCTATTTTTGCTTTATGCTTTTGCTACAAAAGGCTATCTTTTTTTACTTCACCTATTGCAATCTAAATCAACCTATGAGAAAGATAACATTTTTACTGCTAATCTGCGTCTTATCCACTTACAGTCAGGCACAGCAAACCGTTACCGGGCGAGTATATGAAGACCAAAACACGAATGGTAAGAAAGAGCGACGTGAACCGGGTGTGGCCGGAGTGCCTGTTTCTAATGGTAAGGCGGTGGTGCTGACCGATGAAGATGGTCGCTACGAACTGCCCATCGATAATGATGAAATCATTTTTGTGATCAAGCCCAGCGGTTACGAGCTTCCAGTCAACGCACTGAACCTACCTCAATTTTACTATATTCATAAGCCGGGTGGTTCTCCTGAGCTGGATTTTTCCGGGGTAACCCCCACTGGAAAGCTACCTAAGTCGGTAGACTTTACGCTATTACCTACGGAAGAACAGGAGAGCTTCACGGGCCTGTTTTTTGGCGATCCTCAGCCTTACGACCTGGACGAGGTTGGCTACTTTGACCGAGCGGTGGTAGAAGAAGTAGCGGGCATTCAAAATGTACCCTTTGGTTTGAGCCTGGGCGACTTGGTGGGCGATAACCTGGATTTATTCCAGCCCTACAACGAGGCCATTAGTCGGGTAGGAATTCCCTGGTGGAACGTGTACGGCAACCACGATATGAACTTTGATGTGGAGGTAGACACTCTGGCTGATGAAACCTTTGAGGCCACCTATGGCCCAGCCAATTATGCCTTTAACTACGGAAAAGTACACTTCGTGGTGCTGGATAATGTGATGTACCCCGACCCCCGCGACGGTAAAGGCTACTGGGGTGGTTTTCGGGAGGATATGTTTACTTTTTTAGAAAATGACCTCAAGCACGTCCCCAAGGATCATCTGGTTGTTGTTTCTTTTCACATTCCCATTTACGAACCAGAGGGCAATGATACGTTTATTGATGAAGATCGGGACCGTTTATTCAGCATCCTGAGTGATTTTCCGCATACGCTTTCACTTTCGGCCCATACTCATATCCAACAGCATCATTTCTTCACTGAGGAAGACGGCTGGATGGGAACAGGCGATCACCACCACTACAACGTGGGTACTACTTCTGGCGACTGGTATTCTGGTAAGCTGGATGAAAATGGCATCCCGATGTCTACCATGCGCGACGGAACGCCTAAGGGATACGCCTTCATTACCTTCAACGGCAATGAGTACACCATAGATTACAAAGTAGTAGGTGAAGAGGGGGACTATCGTATGCGAATCTTTACTCCTAAAGTGGTTCCCCACAATCAGCGCACGTCGGCGGGTATTTACGTAAACTTTTTCCAGGGCTCCGAAAAGGCTAGTCTGCGCTACCGGGTGGACGGTAGAGATTGGGAGAATATGAACTACACTGTGGCACTAGACCCGGCTTTTCAAGGTATGCTGCACGAGTGGGATTATACCGAGGAATTGATGCCGGGCCGACGCCCCTCCAATGCCGTTCCTTCGCGTCATCTCTGGCAAGCCCGTATTCCGAATGATTTGGAACTGGGTGAACATACTGTAGAGGTAGAAGCCACTGATATGTTCGGTCGCACATTTACCCAGACCAGCACCTATCGTATTGCCGAGCCCAAGCCCATTGAGACTGCTTCAACTGGTTCTGAGGAATGACATTCATTTTTTTCACTATTGATTCCGGGAAAGAGACCTAATTTAGCGTCTCTTTTCCTTATACTTGGCCTATGCGAAAATTAAGCTTATTCCTGTTATCCAGCGCTATTCTTTTGGGCTGTAAAACCAGTTCTCAGAAGCAATCAATTGCGGCAAAAAACCAAGCCGTTCCGGTAGACACTACCCAAACACTTACGACCATTGCGTTTGGTTCCTGCAATAAAACGACTGAACCCCAGCCGCTATGGACAGAGATTATACAGCAAAAACCTGATTTATGGGTTTGGTTGGGCGATAATATCTACGGTGATACGTCCAATATGGACGCTATGCGTGAGGAGTACGAGCGACAGCTACAACAACCGGAGTATCAAAGAGTGATAACTCAGGTTCCCGTGGTAGGTATCTGGGATGACCATGATTACGGCATTAACGATGGGGGAAAAAACTTTGCTCAGAAAGCCCCTAGCCGCGATCTGATGCTGGAGTTTCTGAACGTAGACAAAAACCTTCCAGTGTGGAATAGGGAAGGGGGCTACCAGGCGTACACCTTTGGTCCGGCTGAGCAGCAGGTAAAAGTGATTTTGCTAGACACCCGCTACTTCCGCGATACTTTGGTAAAGTCAAATACCGAGGATAGGCGGTACGAGCTTAACTTGGAGGGCGACTTGCTAGGAAACGAGCAGTGGAATTGGCTGCAAAACGAGCTTCAATCCAGTGAAGCCCAAATTAATATCATCGGCAGTAGTATTCAGGTCATTGCCGAAGATCATGGCTTTGAAAAGTGGGCCAACTTCCCGCAGTCGCGCCAACGCCTACTTGATTTGATTGCCGAATCGGAAGCCCAAGGAGTAGTGTTACTCAGCGGCGACCGCCATATTGGGGAGATTTCCCAGTTGGAGTTAGCAGACGTACCATATCCGCTGCTGGATATTACCTCCAGCGGACTCACCCATGTGTACGAAGAAGCCGATGAAGAGAACCGTCACCGCATCAGCAACCTGGTGGCTTCCCTCAACTACGGCCTTATCCAAATTGACTGGCAGCAGCAACCCCCGCAGGTAACCTATCAAATCAAAGGCGAAAACGGGGCAACCTACGCTTCGGAAACAGTTTCTTATAGCAGGTAGAGGGTGCAGGGTGAAAGGGACAGGGATGTACACTCACATGAGATTGGAGTGAAGAGTTATTCTTTGATCTTTTTCTCTCAATTTCAACCAAACTTTTTGCCTAGCACTTTTGTCTTCCACTCCAACAAATGACCGCTCGCTACTCTGTGTACCCCGCACCCTTCACCCCATACCCTGATCCTCCCTCCTCGCGAATTCCTCCGGGGGCTATCAGGTAAAATTGGGGCTAAAGTACTACCTTCGGTTGTCTATGGCTACCTTTTTAGAAGAAGTAAGTGCTACCATTCTGGCGAAACATGCTGCTGACCTAGAACGGTTAACAGTGGTGTTTCCTAACCGCCGGGCGGGAATGTTCTTCCAACAAAGTCTGGCCCAGCAGGTACAGCAAACGGGTTGGGCACCCCGAATTATTACTTTTGAAGATCTGGTAGCCGAACTATCCGGGTTACGTACTCCCGATCATCTGACGCTGCTCTTTCAACTCTACCAGGTCTTCATCAAAAAGAGTGGCAGTAACGAAACCTTCGACCACTTCTACTTCTGGGGCGATCTGCTGCTGCGCGACTTTGACGAGATTGATAAGGCATTGGTAAAAACCCGTGACTTGTTTGCTAACCTCAAAGATCTGAAGGAGCTGGATGCCAACTATGATTATCTTACTGAAGACCAGCGAACTGCGATTACCCGCTTTTGGCGAAACTTCCAGCACGGACAGTCTACCGATTCTAAAGATCAGTTTTTGCGGTTCTGGGTGATTTTGCAGCGGGTGTACGATGCATTTGTGGCTTTTCTCCGCAGTAAAGGTTGGGCTTACGAGGGGCTAATGCTACGGCAGATTGCCGAGCAGATTGATACGCGTTTACTCGATCATTCATTTCATAAAGTTGTATTTATAGGGTTACACGCTTTGGCACCTGCCGAAGAGAAACTGGTACGTTGGTTTATAGAAAACGAGCAATCGGATATTTATTGGGATACGGATGCTTACTACGTGAATCATCCGCAGCATGAAGCCGGCACTTTCTTTCGTCGCTACCGCCGCCATCCTGTATGGAGAGATACGCTACCGGAACCTCTTCCTCAGCACTACCGTAGTGGTCATACCCGAAGCATCCGAGCAGTGGGCGCAACGCTGCACGTAGGGCAGGCTAAATATGCAGGAAGCCTGCTTAAACAAATGTGCCTGCGACCGGATTTTGTACCGGAGAAGACCGTGGTGGTGCTGCCGGATGAGAATCTGTTGTTTCCGCTGCTGCACTCGCTGCCTCTCCAGATTAAAAAGGTAAACGTAACGATGGGCTACCCAGTACGCAGCACCGCGCTGTATAGCCTGATTGAACTTCTGCTGACCTTGCAGGAAGAGAAGAGGTATAACGAAACTACCGAGCACTACGAGTACCATCATACGCGGGTGTTAGCATTACTTCGGCATCCTTATTTACTACATCTGTACCCTGGTCATAACCAGGACCTGACTCGGGAGATTGAAAAGCGTAATCAGGTGTATGTGAGTACCCGGCAGCTTAAAGACCATCCGCTCTACGAAGTAGTCTTTCATCCGGTTACTGAAGCCCAAGCTACTTTTGATTACCTGACTGAGCTACTGCTACGAATTCATCAGGGGGCTGAGGAGCAAGCAGTGGAAGGCGAACAATTAACCGTGCCCTTGCTGGAGCAGGAGTTGGTATATCAATTGTACTTACAGGTGAACCGGTTAAAAGCCCTAGCGCAAGAGCATAAGTTCACCATGACCGCCCAGTTGTTTGTGCGTATTTTCCGGCAGATGATGAGCGGCCTGCGCTTGCCGTTTACCGGCGAACCGGTACGCGGTTTACAGGTGATGGGTGTGCTAGAAACTCGTAATCTGGACTTCGATAACGTAATAATTCTGTCATTTAATGAGGGAGTGTACCCTAAATCAGAAGCGGTGAATACTTTTATTCCGGGTAACTTGCGGCGAGGCTTTGGACTACCGACGGTAGATGAGCAAGATGCGCTCTACGCTTACACCTTTTACCGGCTACTGCACCGAGCCAAGCAGGTACACCTGCTCTACAATACCGAAGATGGGGTAAACCAGCCCGGGGAGATGAGCCGCTTTTTGTACCAGTTAATTTACGAATCGGATGCCCAAGACGATGGTTCCTTTCAGTTTCCTGACCAGCGGGGGGATTTCACAGTTACCCGCGATATACTTAGCACCCCGGTGCAGACCATACCGGCTCGGCCCATTACTATTGAAAAGAATGCGGATGTGCTCGCCCGATTACATCGCTATACCCGTTTGCCTGACCGACCACCACAGCGCAGTCTTACTCCCTCGGCCTTGAACACCTACTTGGATTGCCGCCTGAAGTTTTATTACAAGTACGTGGTAGATCTGAAGGAGCCTGAAGTGGTACAGGAAGAAGTAGATCCGGCAGTGTTCGGTAATTTGCTGCATCGAGCTATGGAAGTGGTCTATCAGGATTTCTCCGAAGAGAAGCAAACCCTTACCCCCGAAATAGTAAAGCAATTGAAGGAGGAAAAACTTGCTCCAGCGGTGCGGGAGGCCTTCCGAGAGCACTACGGGCAGGTGCCGGAGCCAGAGTTTAAGCTAGAGGGACGCAACGTAATTGCACACGATATTGTACTCAAGATGGCCCGGCGCATACTGGAAATGGATGCCGACTATGCTCCGTTCACGATTGTTAGCTTAGAGCGGGAAGGTGGTCGCGGCTACTTCTGGGAAACAACAGTAGAGACCGAAGACGGTACCCCAACCACTGTTAGCCTACGCGGCATTATTGACCGTATTGATCGTAAAGATGGTACCGTACGGGTGCTGGACTACAAAACCGGGCGAGACGAAAAGCGAGCGGCTAGTATTACCTCATTGTTTGACCGGGACGATAAGCAGCGCAACAAAGCCGCCTTTCAAGCGCTGTTCTACGCCTTACTCTACCAGCAAAATGCCGATGCTGGACGCATTGTGCCCGGCCTCATTAACGCCAAAGACCTCTTCGCCACCGACTTTGACTCTCGCATCCGCATTGACAAAGATACGGTAAACGATTACGCCCCCCGGGACAAAGAATTCCAACAAGAACTACACAAACTCCTCAGCGAGCTATTTAACCTCACCACTGCCTTTGATCAAACCACCGATCTCCGCAAATGCTCTCTCTGCCCTTACGCTAAGCTATGTTATTGAATTAGATCAAGTATTGTAAACAGATCGATTAAAACTCTTGGATTTTACTTATTCTCTAGGAGGCTTTTGGCTACATTTAAGTTGTTTTCGAGCCGATGCGTATGCAACCAACCGTGAATGTCTTCTGACTCTAATAGATTTTCATATGTTTGTATTGCTTCAATTAAGTAAGGTGTTCTTTTCCCACCTCCAGTTTGTCTCCCCAACTCTAAATAAGCATCGGCTATATTTCCCATAGTCATAGCCCATTGATGTGGAAAATCACTCTTAGTTCGAATGGATAGAGCTTTCTTTAAAGTTTTGGTTGACTGAAGCAGATGCATTAGTCGTTGATCATTATCTGCTCGAATACCAAGAGCGAAATAAGCATTTCCTAAATTGTTGTTTGTCTGAGCCCATTGTTGTGGTAGCTGATCCTGAGTAAATATTTCCAAAGCCTTTTGATATGCTTGTGTTGCTTGACTTAAAAAATTCAAGCCGACTTCGCTAGCGATACAAATACCTAAATTACGTAAAGTCATTCCCAAATTATTTTGAGTCATAGCCCAACGTTGCGGTAGTTTATCATAAGTAAACACTTCTAATGCATTGTTAAGTGCTTCCTTAGAACGAGAAAAGTAAATTATCGCTTGTTCACCATTACTACGAGAACCCATCTCCCTGAAGACGAGTCCCAGGTTGTTCTTGGTTTCCGCCCATAATTGAGGGAATTCGGATTTGGTTCTTACTTGTAGAGATTTCTCTAGAGCTTCAATCGCCAGTTCAAAGTAATGAAAACCTTCTTCATTACTAAAGCGAATTCCTAGGTTGCTTAATACTGCTCCTAAATTACTTTGTGTTAAAGCCCAGTCCTGCGGAAGTTGATCCTTAGTTCGTATTTTAAGTGAATTCTCGAAAGCCTTTCTAGCCACTCTTAGATATGCTATACCTCGAGTTTTCTCAGTCCGAATACCTAAGTCATGTTGAACTAACCCAAAATTATTTTCAGCATTCGCCCAATCTTCCATAACTTTCTGTTGGCTAAATTCTTCCGCAGCGGACTTAAAAGCCCTCTCAGATCTGTACAGATATAACAATGACTCCGAACTGCTAATCCTTATTCCCAATTCTCGTAAGATAGTTCCCAGAGTGTTTTGTGATTGCGCCCATAGCAGAGGATGTTCTTCGCGAGTTCTTACTTGTAGGGCATTGATCAAATTTTTTTCGGCTTGCTTTAAATAAGTTACTCCCTCGGGCCCATCTACACGAATTCCTAAATCACTCAAAACTAGACCCAAATTAGTTTGAGACATAGCCCAATCAAGAGAAAATTTTCCATTGGAAAATTCCAAAGATGCACATACATATGCATCTTTCGCCAATCTTAAGTTTTTGATACTAGACTCGCCATCTATACGGATACCTAATTCACGATAGACGTTTCCTAATTCATTTTGTACCAAAGCATAATTATATGAGTGGCTTTTTAAACTAAAAACTGTCAAAATTTGTAAATATTCTTTGACAATTTGCTTGAGTAAAACAATAGCTTTTCCGCCAGCTATCCTTTTTCCTATCTCTGTGCTAGTAATTCCTATGGATAATTTAATCTCAGCCCATTGGTTCGAAAAATTAGATTCAGACACCAATTTTTCAGCTTCTCGAAAACGCAGAAGAGCAGAGTCGAATTGATAAGCAGAAAAGAAAGCTTGTCCAGCATTTTTCCAGTTTTCATATGCAGATAGTCGTTTTTTATTGGCAGCTTTTTCTATGTCCTTCAATACTACTTCATCTTCTTTTGCGGCCCGTTCGAAGTTCCAGGCAGCTTCGGTAAAATTCTCTTGATAAAAAGCAGCTAATCCTTTCTTACGATAGTCCGTACTGTTCTTTGCTTCGTCAGCCCATTCACTAAAAGCAGTCTTTACTTGCTCTGCCTCAAACCCGTATTTTTCTGCCCATTTTGCTAAAAAACGAGTGAAGTCAATAGCTTTTTGTTCGTTCAGAGATATTTGCTTAGTGATTTCATCAGAAAGTTGAGCTACAAGTTTTTCAATTCGTTCATGAGTCCACAAGGCCATTGAGCCGTGGGGCACAATAATTACATCTACAGTATGTACGCTTTGGTATTTATGATTAGGTAAATCCCAAATACCATCTAGTGGATGGTTAATAACCCAACCATCCTTTGCTACTCGCAAAATAACTTGCTCACCGTCAATATAGTCATTATGAAGCCGAATATTGAATTCACCAGCCTCATCAGTATAATCGTCATTATCTCCATTAATACTAATCTTTGTTTGGGGTACTGGTTCTCGGTTATCCGTAAGCAAGTGACCGCTTAATGTAATTGTTTGGGATGACACCATAGTGCTGTTAACAAGACCTAAAGTAAGAGAGGCTATAAAAAGGTAATTCATTTAGAAAAAGATGTATTTTCTTTCTTAGGGAGTGGTTCCATTTTGATTGGAATAGGACCAGGCAAAGGATAGTACTTATCGGCGGGTTTATATCCGTCTGCCAATACATACACTCTCACCTTTTCACCTACTTGCCCGGGGACATTGTTAAAAATAAATCCGCCATTGCTAGTAGTTGTAAATGTTGTATCTGGCAAAAGGTCTAATCTTACATTAGCACCAGCAATAGGCTTATTATCCATAGTAGATACTAAGCCTTTTACAGTGAGATTCTTATTTCCTTCATTTGCAAACTCCTCGCGAATCTTCTTAGGTAAGTCTAGTAGTAGACTCGGTATACTTATTATTCCAACTAGAAGAGCAACAACGCTTTGCAATCGCTCGTACCACTTCTAATCAGCATTAGATACAGAACTATTGCTTACGGAAGCTTTATTGGTATCAGTATTGTTATTTCCAAAATTCTGGATCACGTCACCGTGCACAACCCATTTGTCTTGCTGGTAAATTGCTTTAGCTGACTCGATCGCTTTCTCAGGTTCCTTCGGTATGGACTTAAGCTCTCTTATGACAGATTCCTGCTTATCACTATTTGATAGAGACAGTGCTTTACTGCTTAAAATCAGAGAGAGTGACTCTTCTGTTAACGGAAATTTTAGTGCCTGAAACGATGATAACGCTGATGGTAGAGGAGTATCATCTAAGAGAATAGGAATAATGATCTTCTTTAATGCAAGTGCTGTATTCCATTCAAATTCTACGAAGTGTGAGTTGGCGGCAGCTTCTGACCAAAGTAAAACAAACAACTTACGGACTGCGATACTTTCACCAATTATTTTCGGCCACTGTTGACCTCCATAAATACTTTCTTGATCTCGCCAAACTGTGATGCCCTGAGATTGTAATTGCTGTTGTATCTGTTGTGCCTCGGCTATATTATCTCGGCAATAGCTAAGAAACACATCCTGTTCAAATGAATCCGTCATATAAAGGTTAAGTGTTGTGAGGGATCAAATTAAAACAATGTGTAAAATTGTCAGGTTCCTCAAATGTCCAGTACTATTCTTATTTTAAGAATGAGATGCCGGAATTCGGCAAAGCCTTACCCAGCAAGACCTCGTGGGCGGAAAGAATATGGAACCCATACTAAGGAGGGAATGGAAACCAAGTTGGGGAGGGTACGGAACCTGGAATGGATTGGGCACTAAATAAGATATCCCCCTTTAGTAATGATTAAGATTTCCCTAATCCTGTTCCATAGCGGCCCTTTTTCAAAGGAGAATAGATTGAGTACTAATCCAGTAGAAGCGCAATATTGATACAATACTAACATTAGCACTATGTATGGCGTAGAATTCAGTAGTGAATCTAATCCACCGCTTTACTGAACAGTCTATTCGAGAGAAACGAAATAAGTTACTCGGTAGAGCTCTCGTACTAAGGCCACCCTCCTCGCACTGCCGCCAGGAGGTGAACTTTACGTCCAGATAGATGTCGTCGGTAATTAAGTGAAGCACTAGGTCTTTACCTGCTACGCTCTGGGGGTTTTCTGCCGCGGTACGAAACGGCTCAAATGTTAAGTTCGCAATAGCTGCCGTCTTTATTTGATCAGTAGATACACTGATTGTGCCCAAAACCTGACTGTTAGAATGATTTTTATGTACAAAGAATTGAAAAATAGTGATGCTTCTCGCTATCTATCCTAAACTTTCTTTTCAATGGGTGAAATATTTACCTTCAGTTGAAGGTGTTTCTATTACTTTAGTACAGACAGTTCGTGGTTAAGATAAGAATTTCAGTACCGGAAGATTCTTAGTGTGCCGAAAATCTTGTATTTTACCTGATGCACAAAATAACCTAATTATGGAAAATACTTTCTCCCGAAAATCATTCTTACGACTCCTAGGACTGGGAACCGCTGCTACTACCATTCCGGCTTCGGTGTCTAAGGCGGCCCCTTTTCAATCTAAAGACCATCATGCGCTCAACCTGGGCTTGGCTTCCTACACCTTGCGGTCGCTATCGTTGGATGAAGTGATTGCCGTATCTAAGCGGCTGAAGCTCAACGATATTGCCCTGAAAAGTATGCATCTGCCTTTGGACAGCAGTCCTCAACAGATTAAGGAAGTAACTCAACAGATTAAGGATGCCGGACTTAATCTATACGGGGCCAGTGTTATCTACATGAAATCGCCAGAAGAAGTAGACCAGGCGTTTGCCTACGCTAAAACTGCGGGTATGGATATCATTGTTGGCGTACCTAACCCTGAATTACTGCCGCGGGTAGAAGAAAAAATTAAGGATACCGATATCAAATTGGCTATACATAATCATGGTCCGGGAGATAAAGTCTATCCCAGCCCCGATTCTATCTTTGAGCATATTAAGGATCTTGACCAACGTATTGGTCTCTGCATTGATATTGGCCATACCTTCCGTATCGGGCAAGACCCAGCCGCCAAAGCCAAGCAATACGCTGACCGACTGTACGATGTACACCTGAAAGATGTAGATAAACGCGGTGCGGAGGGCAAGCCGCTGGAAATAGGGCATGGTATTATGGATATTCCGGCCTTCCTGAAAACACTGGAAGAAATTAACTACACTGGAGTGGCTGGCATAGAGTATGAGAAAGATGGGAAAGATCCGGTTCCGGGCTTGGCTGAGTCGGTGGGATATGTACGGGGGGTATTTGATGGCATGAAGCTTAGTTTGGGGAAGTAGCACGAGTTGAATAGAGAAGGCTAATGGTGAGTTTGGCGGATAGATCATACACACAAAAGGTTGGAGGCTGGTACGCGGTTGCCGCTGCCACTTTAGGGCTTGTCCTCTTTATCTTGATTGTAGAATTCATAGGCGTTGTGTTGGTAGGTTATCATCCCATTTACCTGTTGAGGGATTTAGCCTATATTTACCATTATGCGTTCTACGCTGGGATTCTTACCTCCTTGCTGCTGAGTTATTTAGTAGGAGTAAGGGCTAGTCAGCTAATTGCGGTTGAAGAGGCAGATGCTATCAGCATCGGAGTTTCTTCGGCGTTTTCGGCCTTTCTAGGATGTCTTATAGTCAGCTTAGTAGTTTTAGGCCTTAGAGCAATTCAATCTGATGTATCGCAAGAACTAGGAGGCGCGATAATAGGATTTTTCTCTATGTTCTTGACCTTGTTTACTTTGGGGAGTGTGCCAACTCTAGTAGCCGGATACCTATACGGAAAACTGGTAAAACAGAAGATAGAAAAACGTACGAATTAGTTTGAGCTAACAACTTTCTGAATGCTTGTGCATAAGTAGTAGTAGGTACTTCCTGGTAAACTACACCGTGGCTAAGTACTCGTGGACTAGCTTAATGGCCATGGCTCCTTCGCCTACGGCGGAAGCAACCCGGTTCATGGCATTGGCTCGCACATCACCTGCCGCAAAAATACCTGGAGTACTGGTTTCTAAGAGAAATGGTTCACGCTTCAACTTCCAGCTCTTCTTCTGCTCGCTACGCCGCATCGCATCCTGACCGGTTTCAATAAAACCTTTCTCGTTTTTGGCAATATCCAAGGTAATCCATTCAGTGAAGGGGCGGTTTCCGATGAAGATGAACAATGCTCCGGCATCTACCTTGCGGCGTTCCTCACCTTTGGTATTCTCCAGCACCAAAGCTTCCAGGTGATCGGAGCCGCAGGCTTCCACTACCACAGTTTCACCCAATAGCTCGATGTTTTCAGTGCCGTCAATCTGATCAATCAGGTACTGCGACATGGAAGAGGATAAGTCAGGCTTGCGAATAGCGATGTATACATTACGGGCGAAATTGGAAAGGTACATAGCGGCTTGCCCGGCAGAGTTGCCACCACCTACAATGTAAACATCTTTGTTCTGACAAGTATTGGCCTCGGTAGTGGCGGCCCCGTAGTAAACCCCTGCCCCGGTGAAATTATGTACTCCGTTAGCTTCGAGCTTTCGGTAATTCACCCCAGTAGAAATAATAATACTTTTGGAACGGATCTCGCTGCCATCGGATAGCGTAATAATCTTGTAGTGATCCTGAAGCTGAATATCGGTCACCTCCACGGGTGACAGAAATTCGTTACCCATTCGCTTGGCCTGAGAGATTGCCCGGCGAGTAAGGTCAGAGCCGCTCAGCCCGTTCGGAAAGCCTAGGTAGTTTTCAATACGGGAACTGGTACCGGCCTGTCCTCCAGGAGCCCTTTTTTCAATGAGTAAGGTCTTTAGCCCTTCTGAGCCGCCGTAGACTCCAGCCGCTAATCCGGCAGGGCCGGCTCCGATAATTACTACGTCGTATAGCTGATTAGTAGCTTCCACTTTCATTCCAACCTTTTGAGCGATACTGCTGATAGATGGGCTAACTAGGTAGGAGTTGTCTTCAAAGAAAACTGCAGGTAAATCTTTTTCAGCAATATCATTAAGTTCCAGTAGTTCGCAGGCTTTGCTGCTATTCTGCACATCTAGCCACTGGTAGGGAATCAGGTTTCCGGCCAGAAAGTCCTTCACCTCGTGTGATTTAGGTGAATACTGGTAACCGACGATCTTAATCCCTTCAAAATCAGGGATGTAATGACTTTGCCAATCATCGAGCAGATCGTTAAGTACTGGGTAGAGTTTTTCTTTAGGTGGGTCCCAGGGCTTCGTCAGATAATAATCTAGCTGCACGTCATTTATAGCCTTAATAGCGGCATCAATATCCGAATAGGCGGTCAGTAATACCTTTTTGGACTTGGGGTAGAACTCTTTGGCTTGCTGAAGAAATTCAACTCCCAACATTTCGGGCATCCGCTGGTCAGACAAAAATATGGCGACCTCTTCGCCCTGCTTCTTCAGCTCCTCTAGAGATTGCAAAGCTTCCTCTGATGAGTCGGTACTTAAGATTCTATATTCCTTTTTGTATTCACTACGTAGGTCGCGGGCAATAGCCCGGATAACCTGCGGATCGTCGTCTATGGCAAAGATGATAGGGCGTTTCATGGTCAGGTAAGGAGAAGTCTCAGATTAAGGTAATGTTTCGTTTTTACTGAACGGTAGCCGGAGTAAATGGTTATTGGTCGATGGTTCACAGCATGTTCTAGCAGCAAGAAACTGTGGACCATGGACTGTCGACTAGCTGCTACGCAGAGGAAAACAAATCGTGAACTGGGTTTTACCGGGTTCCGAACGTAGATTGATAGAAGCCTGGTGTTGCTCAATAATTTTTTTGACAATATCTAATCCCAGTCCGCTGCCTTGTCCCACAGGTTTGGTGGTAAAGAAGGGGTCGAAAATACTGTCCTGGATATCCGGTGGAATCCCATTCCCGTTGTCAATGATCTGCACCTTCAGGTGGTCGCGTTCGGTTTGGGTACGGATGGTAAGAGTGCCCTTCTCATCCATGGCATCTACGGCATTATCAATCAGGTTGGTCCAGACCTGATTAACTTCACTGACATACATCGGAATTTTGGGTATATCACCCTGAAAATCTTTCTCAACCTGGATGTTTTTCTTTTTCAGCTTGTGGTTTAGCATCGTAAGGGTACTGATCAGCCCTTCATGAATGTCTACCTCCGCTTTTTCGGTAGAGCGATCCATATGTGTGTACGTCTTCACCGACTGTATCAGGGTAGAAATACGTTGGGAGGCCTCCTCAATTTCTTTCACCAGCCTTTCGGTAGTTAGCACGTTATTCAGCCAGCCAATCACCGGGTCGGTGTGCTTTCCCTCAATGATTTCGTCGATTTCTTTTAGGTCATCCAGCGTCATACCAAACTCCACAAAGTTTTCGGCGGCCTCGTAGCCATCATCCCATCCCCGGTCTTCCAGCCATTCAGCAATTTCGTCCTCCTGGTTGTTACGCTCCATCATGGAGATAGTCGGGGGGGGCTCATTGATTTTTGCAAACAGAATGTCATTGACCGCATCTACCTGCTCGGGTTCCAGGCGAATAAGGATGACCTTCTTGAAATTATCGGGAGTGTGGTGGAGATGCTGGCGCAAAATATCGGAGCTGCGTACGATGGCCGCTGCCGGATTATTCAACTCATGGGCTAAGCCAGCCGAAAGTTTTCCCAGAGCCATCATTTTCTCGTTCTGCTGCTGTAAGCGGGTAAAGTCTCGGGCACGGGTAGTCATTACACCTACCAGAGCCTGTACCATATCGCGACTCACCTGCTCCATCTCCACAAAATGCTGTTTGTGTAGTGAGAGTACTTTGGTTTCCTCTGCCGCAATACCAAAACCAGTAGCTTCTTTCATACGGGAGTAGGGGAGTATGCCGGTAATGGTTCCGGCTTCAATAGCGCTAATCTCCCGGAACTGCTTTCCCTGCTGAATTTTGATTCTAAGCTTCCCGCTTAGGATGATGTGCATGTAGTCAATAGAATCACCTTTGCGGAAAAGATAGTCGTCAACCAGAATGGTTCGCAATTCGGCTTTATCAATCATCCAGTTCAGGGCTTCGTCGTCTAGCCCCTCAAAGGTTGGAATTCGGCGTAAGTCGTCAATAGTAGGTTTCGTCATCCCTCTTATGCGTAAATCATTACTCATTAAATTAAGCTTCTACCAGATTTTGAACCAGCTTTTTTAGTACTTTCCGGCATCCTTTCATATCTTTTTTATCCAGTCCCTTCGTGAGATGTTTTATGGTCTGCTTAACCGTTTTTGTGAGTGGCCCCTTTAGCTCTGCTCCGTCGGGGGTAAGGCATACCATTTTATTGCGTCGGTCCTTCTCGTGGGTAACCCGCTTCACCAGCTTACGCTTCTCCAGATTATCAATCAAGTGGGTGATGCTAGCCTTATTTTTATTGGTCTGGTTGGCGAGCTGTTGCTGGGTTTGCCCGTCCTCTTCCCAAAGGCTATCCAAAATAGCCCATTGCTCGGCAGTTACCTGATACTCGGCCAGGTTTTTAGAAATCTGATTGCTCATCAGGCGCGAAGCTTTACCAATAAGTGTAGGTAGTGAGTTGTCGGTTTTGGCTTTTTTCATGGTCTGGTTGGGTATTAAACTGTATCAAGATACAACTATTTTCCCTCTGAAAGAAACCCAACAACCAGACTAACGTTGCGGTGGCTGCGACGGGCGCACTTCTATTTTACTCGGAAGCGTGCGCGGATGCATGTGCATGAGGTCTACTACCATTTGCCCTAAGTCTTCAATTTGAATTTTCCAGGCATCCTCCGCATTAGGCTGATGATTGTTGAAGTAGGTAGCTACCGACCCTGGCATGATAGTGGATACTTTGATACCGTGCTTCCGCAGATCAAGCATTACCGATTGGGTGAAACCAGTAAGGCCGAATTTACTGGCATTGTAGGCTGAGCCACCCGCAAAGAAATTGGTTCCGGCTAAGCTAGAAATGGTCATAATATAGCCTTGAGATGACTTCAACGCATCTAAGCTGGCTTTGATGCTGTAAAATACACCGGTTAAGTTGGTGTCAATAGTTTCGTTCCACTGCTCGGCAGTCATATCCTCAATAGAAGCGAAGTGACCCAGTCCGGCATTAGCGACCAGTAAATCCAGTTGGCCCCACTCGGCTATTAATCGATCCACCGCCTGTTGCTGAGATTCCATACTGCGCACGTCGGCCTCTAATCCTAGTGCCTGGCCTTTATTAGATTGATTGAGCTTTTCGGCTGCTTCATTCGCATTGGATTGGGAGCGACTGGTGATGCCTACTTTCATTCCCTGAGCCATAAGTGCCTCGGCAATACCGTAGCCAATACCCTTACTTCCTCCAGTAACTAGTGCGGTTTTGTTGGTTAAGTCTTGCATAAGAATTGATGGTTGATAATGTACATTAATGTACTCATTAGCGGGAAAAGAGTTTAGGATAAGTAGTAATACTTGTTAGATAAGCTCCAGTAGGGCTGTCAGGCCCGTGTAAGAAATGATGCAGGCGAAAACCAACGCCGCGGCTAAGCCAATATTCATTCCGATACTGGCCTTGTGTTCCCCCATCATATCCTTACGGTTGATGAGGTACATAATTCCGCCAATTACTAAAGGGAGTACAAATACCCCGGCTACCTGGGTAGCAATCTGGGCGGCAATTGGATTCGCTCCCAGAATGGGTACACTCAACCCAATGATGCTGGCTATTCCGGTGAGGATTCGGAAGCGGGAGGAGTTGGTGTCCAATTCTCCGTCCTGATAGTCAGCAATCAGTAGGGGAGCCACCATCATAATAGGGAAGATCGAAGACAGGCCCGCACTGAGGGCTCCTACCATAAATAGTACTACGGCAAACTTACCCGCTACGGGTTCCAGGGTGTATACCATGTCCAGCACCTTTTCAATAGTTTTACCTTCGTAAAACAGTGCTCCGGTAGCCGCTGCCATAATCGCTAGATTGATTACAAACATCAGAATAGCTGAAGTAAGCGCATCGCGAGACTGCTCTCTAGTGTTATCTTGATTCCAGCCTTTTCCCTTCATCAGTAGCGGACGAACGACGAAGGTGGGAGCAGCCATGGTAGTACCCACAAAGGCTGCCACCAGTAACTTACCCCCAGCTACGTCCGGAATGCTAGGGACGATTCCTCGCACAATATCTCCCGGTGGAGGGAAGACTACGAACATGGAGATCAGAAAGGAGATACCCATAAGGGTAACGAAGACAATCAGCACCTTTTCAAAAAACGAATATCTTCCTACCCACAGCAGGGAGTACATGATGAGAATCAGAGTGATGGCAATACCCAGTACCACCCAGTAGTTTTCGGCGGGCAAATCGGGCCAGAATAGTAGTAAGGTTTCGTAGATAGCGTTGGCACTCAGCCCCAGAATACCGGATAGCGCATTCCACTGAGCTACGATAATTCCAACCACTACCAGTATCGCAACCAGTTTTCCGGCCTTCAACCGGGTTTTAAAACTGTAGATGGAGGTCAGTCCGGTCACTACTGCGTAGCGGCCGTAGGCTTCCATCAGCAGCCAGGAAAAGAAACAACTCAACATCAGTACCCAGAGCAACTGCATGCCGAAC
>ERZ1740058.104-NODE-104-length-72553-cov-7.220268_pt1 | contig 72553 bp, 74 predicted proteins | sample MGYA00581745_ERZ1740058 | MGnify/ENA primary metagenome ERZ1740058 (study PRJEB43018, sample SAMN04849742) | marine metagenome | isolation source: floating plastic debris | place: Pacific Ocean | collected 2008-08-30 | study: EMG produced TPA metagenomics assembly...
GCGAGCGCTAACTTATCTTCTTTGTTGGCAGTGGTTTGTCTTAGTTTATTCGCCAAAGTGTCGGCAATTTGTAAAGTTTGAAAAGCCAGCTTTAAGTCGTTTAGTTTTAGCGATTTTACAAAGTACTGATCTTCTAACGTCTGCGCTTTTAGTAAAAGAGAATTAAGCAATACATTGCCTTTATAGTAATCATTGCTTGCTGGATTGCGCGTGTAATCTGCCTCTTGAAATACCACTGCGTTGGCTTGAAGCGCTGCCTGAAACTGTTCCAGCGCTAAGTCGTATTCACCTGTTTTGCTGTAAATGTCACCTATCAAATTATGTACGTTGGCGATTTCAGGGTTATTCGCCACACTACTTTGTTGGTAGATCGCCAGCGCCTCTTTCATCTCTAGTAGTGCCTCTCCATACTGTTTTAATCCTGCGTAGCATTGGGCAATGTTTGTTATTACAAAGGCTTGGCTAGGGTGTTTTTGTGGATAAATGGCTTTCCAAATTCTTAGTGATTTATTTAGTTGTGTAATCGCCTGTTGATAGTCTTGTTGCTTGCTGAGTTCAACGCCTACATTTCCGTAAGCAACCGCAATTTTAGGATGCCGACTGATGTATACTTTTTCGTAAATTTCTAGCGCTGCTTGGTAGTAATCTAGCGCCTTTTCAGTTTCGCCCAAACTACTGTGTACTAACCCCAAATCGTTGTAGGAGGCCGCTACTTCTTTACTTTGCTCTTCAGTAAGTTGTTTACGCAAGTCTAGCCCTCTCTGTAAATAAGCCAGTGCCTCATTTGGATTGCTGTTATTCCAATGTACCAATCCTATCGTATTGTAGCAAGCAGCCAACCCAAGTGTATTCTTATACTTTGCTTCATAAAGTGCTTCTGCTTTCTCTAGACTGGCTAGCGCAGCATTGTTATCGTTCTTGTTGAGAAAGGCTTCTCCTAGTAGTGTATAAATACGAGCAGTTGTATAAGTATTTTCTGAGGTATTGGCCAAGATTTCTCTATAGAGCTGAATGGCCTCATCAGGCTTTCCTAAACGAACATAGCATTCTCCTATCTTTTCTTTCACCTTTAAAGCGTTTCCGTTATCTAAGGATGCTTCATAGTAGGTTTTCGCTGTAATATAATCCCCCCTTTCAAAAGCGAGGTAAGCTTTGTCAGATACCACAGGTTCATCTTGTGCAAAACTAATATGAATGGTAAGCCAAAAAGTAAAAAACAGTAAGGTGCGTAGCAGCATAGAGACAAAAAATTAGTAAGATTTCCATGTCAAAACCTGAACTCGTAGGCAATGGTTCCTACATCCTCCTTCATCAAACCATCTCCGTTATAAGGTTTCTTGCTAAGACGACGGCCATAAAATAATTTGAGAGAGGAGTGCGCATTGAAGCGATAACCACCGCCTACAATACCTGTAATGGCTAGTCCAGTAGGTGAATCAATGGCAATTTCTCGTCCTTCTGCATCAGTCATACGGTCGGCAGTGATACGATAGACGGGCATAGCACCTACGAAAAAATTATAGCGGCCACGCCGAATATTTCGCTCTATGCGTAGCATGATGTCTGCACCTCGCTCTAAGTTCATAGAGGCATCATACCGAGCAGCTTGCTCAGCCAAGGGCGTTCCTTCCCAAGCTTGAGGATTAAATTGATTGTCGATGGGATTGCCAGATACTACTTGCTGATAGCCAATACCTAGCAACCATTTCTTATTGATAAAGGAAACGCCTGCAATTAGGTCGTATGTGCCTAAGCTAGGCGAATAATACATGGGTAAGGGTAGTCCCTCTGGTGTGGTAAGATTGGTCGTAAAGCGGGGTATTTTTGTACCTAAGCTAGCATTAAGTTGATAATCTTTTTCTTTGATGAGACTACGTGTATAGGTGAGGTAGACATCTCCAAAGCCTTCTGTGTTGGCCAGCGGACCATTTACCCACACATATGGAAGGCGTATTTGAAATGAATTCTTTGTACCTAGCGTAAGGGCTACGTCTAAGGTAGTCGCATTGATGGTCTCTCCAAAACCAGAGGTAGCAATCAGTTGATTGACTTCTATATAGTTAAGCTTAAGTCTTTTTTGGGCGGAAAACTTCTGGTCAGCTTTGAGTGCTCCCATGGTACAAAAGCCTGCACTACTACACCCTTGTGCCCACGCTACGCCTGCCATGCTACACGACAAAAAAATAGTAAAAAGCGTCTTCATAGGTTCTAATCATTAAGGCGAAAAAATAAAGTGTTGTCAATGTTTTAACTGCACAACACGTGAACTGTTAATAAAACCTACCTGAATAGTTGATAAAAAAGGGTGAATGGGGAATTCTTTCTAGTTGACGTATGGATTTTAGCAGTAAATAGCTTGATCAGAAGCACTTGTATTAGAAAACACTACCATCAAAAACAGTTATTTTTTATTACGCGTCTCCTTAATACGCTTCAACCTGCCAATTAAAGAGTTATGATCAACCAAAGAGAATCGTAGAAAATGGTATCTAGGGAATGTTCACGCTTAGTGAAAAGATTTCTATTAAAAATTAAAACCAGAAGAATTATCCTAGTGAAACTTTTGTATATTTGGCGCCGTAATTCCTTGCCTATTGGCGAATTAAGCATTGTTCTGGTAGCTTCTAGCTTCCTTTTGATTAACCATTTTTAAAATATATTTCCTCCTTGAGACCCATTACTCCCCAAGCGTCACAAATGGCTCTACTAGCCTTGCTTCTACTCATTGTTTCTCTGTTTGTTAATTTGGGTCTAAACCCTTTACACTTCGAGGAGCCTCGACGCGCTTTGATTGCGTTGGAGATGATTTTTCAGGATAATTGGATTGTCCCAACCGAAGCTGGCGAATATTATTATAAAAAACCTCCTGTTTTTAATTGGGTGTTAATTTTCTTTACCAAACTGATGAACTCTTATTCTGAGTTCACTTTTCGCTTGGTGACCCCGCTCTCTTTTTTACTAATGGTAGGTTTGGTGTACTGGATGAATCGACTTTATGGAGGAGTACGGATGGCCATTTATGCCAGCTTACTGTTTGGGGTATCTTCGCATATGTATATTAATTTTACACGCTTGGCTGAAATTGATATATTTTATTCTCTCATTACGTTTGCTGGTTTTGTGAGCCTCTTCCATTTTTACCATCGGCAGCAGTACTGGCTGGCCTTTAGTAATACTTATGTCTTTGGAGCAATCGGCATGCTAACCAAGGGCTTCCCCTCCATAGTTTTTTTAGGGGTTTCTATCATTACCCTGCTGCTGTATCATCGTGATCTTAAACGCTTATTTTCCTTGGCTCACATCAGCGGCGGACTTTTATTTTGTCTGATTGTGGGAGGCTATTTTGCGCTGTATGCTCAGTATAATGCACTCGAGAGCTATTTTTTTTATATGTGGTCACAAGCGAGTGAAAGAACAGTGCTAGAGAACAGTACTTGGAGGCTGGTGCAACATCTCTTCACCTTTCCGCTCACCTTCTTACAACACCTCTTACCAGCTTCTCTGTTGATTATTTTTGCTTGTCGCCGGGATTTTTTAAAAGTTGTCCACGAGAACGCTTGGGTGAAGTTTTGCTTTTATATGTTTCTCAGTAATATAGTGGTATATTGGTTATCACCAGGGACTCGCCCCCGCTATGTGTACATGTTTTACCCCTTACTCGTCTCTATTCTGACTTACTTCTTAGTGAAATTTGAGGCAGAAAAAGACATCCGAAGACGCTTATTTGACTGGATTGCTGGAGGTTTGATAGGGCTAGTAGCACTCGCTGCTTTCAGCCTCCCCTTTATACCTGATTTTGCCTTTATCTCTCCAGCCCGTTTGTGGACGATCACCTTACTAGCTGCTTTATCGGGTGTCGTTCTGTTTGGAATATTTATCAAATACGCTGAGTATCGTATCTTTGTACTGGTTTTTACGCTGATTTTGGTAAGATGGGTGGTAAACTTTACCGTAATTCCCTCTTTGGCGCATCGGGGTGAAGGGCAACACCTACGAGACTATGCCAAGCGAGTGGTAAACATCGTCAAAGAGGAACCGCTGTATCTCTACCAAGATACTGACATGTTTTTAACCACCGTCTTTTACATTGAGCGAGAACGCTTGAAAACACTTTCTCACCAGTATGAGGAAAATCCGAAAGTATTTTATATTAGCGAAGCGAGCTTGGTAAAAGACAAAGATTACCAATCTTTTTTGGAGTTTTCGTATAGGGAGAGGAAGTATTATTTGTTGAAGTTTACATTTCCTTAAGCTCCTCTTAGGGAGCGACCTTTTTTACTCAAAAGTATTTGTAGCTATTCAATAAATACTAGGGTAATTTAAAACGTTAGAAGCCAATCTTTTACACATCTGCTGCATCCATGGCCGAAGTAGAATTTTTCTTCCCCTTCTCAAAAGCAAAGCGCTTAGTGTAAAAATTGTAAAAAAATACGATGCCTGTTACAATCAGCTTGGTAATATACTGATGTTCTTGAAAAAAAATCCACTTATTAAGTAAGTAGATCAAAGAAGTACCAATCAAAATTCCTAACAGCGAAAAACAGATAGAAAGTACAAAAGCTGTTTTCACATCTCTTTTGAGCAGAAAGACAAACCTTTTCTGTAAAATGAAATTTAGTACCATCCCACAAAACCCAGAAATAAGGTTAGAGACCACGGGTCGAAGACCAGAAGTAACCAAGACTAGGTACAGCACATAGTCTACAGCAGTAGCTACGGAAGAAGTAGTGGCAAACTTCAACTTTGGAAGCAAAAAATCCCGAAGCTTTTTGTAAAGGGCAAGGTAAGAAACTTTCATGAGTCTAAGTACATTCCAATGGCTGTGCTGATAAGCGAAGGTAAATAATTTTTAGGAAATGTCCTGAATATAAGTGAATTCCTGTTGGAAGTTACTTTTGATGAGCAACTATAAGTGCTGTATTTTTGTGAGAGATCTTGTGTCCCTTCATATTAAGGGTGATGATTCAGGAGAAAACGCAAGAATTATGAGCTTCAGATATGAGAAGCAAGCTTTTCTATTCTTGCAAATCATACACATAAAGTACTTTTCAAGCGTCTTTCACCTCGGCTTTAGATTATTTTTCATTCAGTTGGAGATACTTTAGGATTTCTTTAATTTTCTTCTTTGAAGAAGTCTTTCAAACGATCAATCAAAAATTAAATTCAATCATTACTAGAATATATGAAAACATATTGCCTACATCTCTTCTGTTTTTACCTACTTACTACCTCACTGTTACTGAAGCAAAAAAAGCTTAAAAAGTCTATCTATGAAGTGAAACGCTTTTCTAGCGAGTATTACCCTATAACGCTCGACTTAAACGCAGTGATACAAGTAGGATTATTGGAAGTCCCCTGTGATGCATTCGGAGATTTTTTCGACAAGCAAGGAAATCACCTAGGCACCGACGGTATTAACGATAAGAAGAAGTATATCATAGAGTGTCTCAGCGATGTAAAGTTTATAAGAAAAAATACAAAAGCAGGTATTTATACAAGTGTAGAAAGTATTAGTTGTAAGAAGCTCCTACCAAGTGATGTGGTATTAAGAGAGTCTTTACACGTCTTAAAAAGAACTGAAAGTAAAACTGCGCTTGATAGGAAAGGGGGACTACACGGAGAAAGCGCTGTTGTCATGAAGAGTGGACAAGTAATCAGAGGAATTTCGGGACCAGCCGCATACGTAAAAGATGGTAGTCTTTATGCCAACGAGGTACTTCCACCTTTACCTGCTGGTAGTAATAGCAAAGATGTTGAAGCAACAATACACTACCATGTAACAGGGTCTATTGTAAAAAATGATTTCATCTACAGCCCCAATATCATTCTTCCTTCTGCAACAGACTCAAGTACTTTTAGCAAGTTCGATTTTAACGTAATAGTAGGCGCTGTGAAGCCGCCCAGAAAAGGTATAGTAATGTTAAGGGTACTTCATTGTACCTAGCACTCAGAGAAAATACCATCAAGAAGATACTTGCTTATCAGTAGGTGATAAAATCAAAAGTACTACCATTGTACTTCAAAAGACCAATTTGTTTCCAAGTAATGTCCTTATCATCTGTAAGAAACTCTCCCATAGTAAAACCTATCTCTATATAAATGGGGATGTCAAGCCCCCTGCGAGGTAAGTCATGCCAAATTTGAAAATGATCTTCTTGCGGATCATAGCCTTTGAGGGTTTTATAGTTGGCTTTTGCTGACTATACTATTGCTTGCTGTATTGCCGTTGGTAAAATCTGGTTGGTAACATCCTGATAAGTATTTCCACTGAACTCAAAAAAATATATTTCTTGACCACAGGCTGGTCCACAACCTCTTGCGGCGTAGCCTACCAAATCTTTACCATTGGGGCGATTGTTCCATAAAGTAAGTGTGATACTCAGAAAATCAGCACGATTGGGCTGATATATCATAAAACCATTCGCTTCGTCTTTCTCGTATACGATGAAATAGTTTGTGTCACTTTCAGCAATTTTGATAGGGTAGTCGACCAAGTACTCCTCTTTAAAAACACGGTAATAGTCAGAGATACGTTTCTCTTGCGCAAGCAACGGATGCATACATAAATACCATATGCTGATAGAAATCAAAAAGCACTTCCTATCAATCATAATAAATACTTTTCTTAAAGCGTTGAAGGTGATAGCTTTCATGAAAGTTTTTTAATATACACCTCAAATGAAGTACCTGTTTGGTTGAAAAGCAATGGCTCTAGTGGATATCTACATACAGATAAGACGTGTTTCCAGCAATAGTCTTTCTCGCTTGTTGCCACTTGGTCTCACTACTCTTCCTTCTTTGCTCGCTTTTATCATAAGTAATGAAATGGTAATGATAGGCTTCACTAGCGTTCAATCGGCTCGCTTTATCGAGGGTAGTATCTCTAATGGCTGCCAATAGATATGCCTCAATTTTGTATCGAAAACCTGTTTTGAGCATGGCGCTCCCAATAAACTTTTTATTAAAAGTGCCTATTACATGATGATTAACAGAGGGATTGGAGGTGATTGTATGGAGCATCATACCGGCATTTAACTTCGCTATATCTATGCCCAAGGCAACTAACAGCACAAGCTGTTCTTCATGATACATAGCACTAATGTTAGCAGGTATACAAATCTGCGGATGAGCAATCTCTGACGCCAATCTGGCTACATCTATGAGGTGCTGGTAAGTTGTTCGCTCTGACAGACAACGCCCCACACGTGGAAGCCGCCTTCTCTTTAAATCAAGAGCCGCTTCTGGAGATACACAATGCTCCGTAAATAATTCTAGTACAAAGTTGGAGCTGTTCTTTTTTTTTGCTTCGTTGATAGCATTGGAAAGAAGTGTCTGAAAAACCTTGTCTTTTTTTATTACCTTAATGGCGCGCTCATACCATTCCGCAGGCTTTACAAACTGATAGATGGTATCCTTTTTTTGGCTGTAGACTTCATTATTAGTACTCATCTCCAAGTATAACTCAGCCTTTCCTAATCTACCTTCGAGCGATCTCATCAGGTGATCATACGCTGGGTAAGTCCTGCCACGATCTATAATGCTGACAGAATCATAAAAAACCTTCTTCGGACCAATCATCTGTGCCGCATACGATAAAATTTGCTGGTATTTAGGAGGAAGTGGCTTAGTTTGTAATGGTTTTTCTAGAAAAAAAGCATGTAAGTTTGTCTCTCCATTCTCTAGGCGATAATACCACCCCCCACTTGTTGAATCTTGCTGGGGTATATGCCGGTAGGATTTACGTGCATATCTACTTTTTAATACAATTAAATTTTTCTCCACACTATCAGGTGAAAAAGTAGCGACAAAATCCTCAAAGGGCCTTCCCTCTTCCATAAACCCGATAAACGATTTTAACTGAGTATCCTTTACCTCCATTTCAAGATAGTGTCCGCTAGCTTGCGGATAAGTTTGGTATACTGCTTTGTTGGCAACGGCTTGGTAGCGTTTGTTGGCAGCATCTACCATTGGCTTCAGGCGATTGATAGTGGCTGTTCCATACATGCTCCTAGCTTTGAATTGGTAGTAGCGTTGTGCTTGTGAATGACTTAACAGACTAATCTGAAGAATCAGCAATAGATACAGTTTCATACGTAGTAATAGTTTTGATGTACTTTAGGTTTAAAGACAGTACGTTGCCAACTCAAAAAAGTTGCTTCCACGTCCCCTTGATACGATTGTACTTAAGCGTACTCGGCAGGGCTTTCCACCAATATTTGTTGAGGGTTACCGCAAAAGAAGGCTGCATGTAGCAGTTGATCGTACAGCCCTCGCAGGCGGGCAAGCGCCCTTCTAGAGCAACCAGCTTTTGTACTGTTTCACTTTTATAAAGTTCATACAGCTTTCCTTCTATGGAAAATTCTTTAAGCCCTAAATGATAGCAAGGAAGCACTAGTTTGTTCTCAGGTGAGATGACGACGGTCGTGCTGCCTGCTTTGCAAACAGGCTTGTTAATATGATTTCCTCCGTCTTCACGTAAAGTGAGAAAAGCCTCGTTGAGATAGATGTTCTTCTGCTTCGCCCAGTGGCGTAAGGTTTTGAGTGTCTTGGTACTCAAAGACTGCCCTGTTTTTACGTCGTTGTAATCAAAAACAGGATTCAAGATAAGTACGAGATCATTTGGTAGGCAGATTTCTTTCCACATCTGTTCAATCTGGTGCACATTGTGCTCAAATACCGTAAAAAGTATATCTGGACGCTCACCGAGCGATCTAGCTACTTTAATTGACTTCATTACAAAATCGAAGCAAGCCACACCTCGCATCTGGTCGTGTTCTTCTTGATGAGGGGAATCTAAGCTAAAGTGCAGCATGTCTACTTTGCCTTTTAGCCTTTCGGCGTACTTTGGATATAATAAGCCATTGGTAGTGATGGTCGTAATAAAGCCCAGTTGCTTAGCAATGGTAAGGAGTTGGTCGAGCTGGCGATGCAGTAATGGTTCACCTCCTGTGAAGTCGATTACCTTCACTCCCAATCGTTTGAGGTCTTTTAGGTTTTGAGTGACCTGCTGTACAGTTACATAAGGAGAGGGTTTTTCCCAAATATCACAAAAGCTGCAAGTGGCATTACAGCGGTAAGTCACGTAGTAATTACACAATATGGGATGTCGAACCAAACGCATACAACTATATGATGGGGTTAATTAGGGCTTCTGGGCTTTCAAGAAGCGTTGCTTTCCTTGCATGTCCTCTTTGATTTGAACAGATTGGAAGCCTATTTCTTTCATTAGTGCTTCTGTTTCTTTTGCGAAGCGAGCATTTAATTCAAAGTAGAGCGCACCTCCTTTTCTTAAATGTACTTTTGCAAATTGGGCAATCGCTTCATAAAATACAAGCGCCTTATCATCAGGAACGAATAACGCCAAGTGAGGTTCATACTCGAGTACGTTATCATCCATCGCTGCTTTCTCTGCCTCAGCAACGTAGGGAGGATTGCTTACTATTACATCAAAATCTTGTTCGCTAAAATCAGTATGCAGTATATCAGTTTCTACCAATACCAGTGTTACTTGATGGCTTCGCGCGTTTTCTTCGGTGATTTGTAACGCTTTTGCTGAAACATCTAGGGCATATACTTGTGCTTTTGGCAAATATTTGGCAAGTGTAATGGCAATACAACCGCTTCCTGTACCCACATCTAAAATTCTAAGCGGTTTATCAACAGGTGTATTAGTCAGTAGCCAAGCGACTAGTTCTTCTGTCTCAGGACGTGGAATAAGCACATCTGGCGATACGTTGAACTTTCTTCCATAAAAGTAAGCCTCTCCTATAATGTACTGTATAGGCTCTTGCATTACCAAACGTTGCAGTGATTGCTCATAAACATGTTGATGATCTTCATAAAAAAAGGATTTGTTCGCTAGCACATCTGTTTTAGAAAGTCCAAAAAAATGCTCCAAAAGCCAGTAAAGTGCCGCTTCTGCTTCTCCTTTTTCATAATTTGAATGGTGCTCTTTTAAAAATTGTAGTGATTGGTCGAAGAGTGATTTGACATTTAAGGACATGAAGGCATCAATCAATGTTGATTTCTGTTACATTATCTATCGCGCTAAAGCGAATCGACACAGCTCGTTCAGCAGTTTTACTTACTCCTTCGCAGGTACTACTACGCAGATAGTAAACATAGAACTTTTGGTTTCTTCGGTAGAGATTTTGTTCATCAGGTTTGCCCAAGAGCTGCATAATTTGCTTTTGGGACAGCCCCATCATTGCCTCTTTATTCATTCGAAAGCTCTCTATAGCAGCCAATCGCTGCGCATTACACCCCATCTTATCCGCTTGCCAACTTTCTTCGTCAAAGTCTTTTAGATCAGGGAGTTCCTTACAGGCTAGAAGTGCCAACAGGAGTATCCAAGAAATTCTTTTTAGGTACACAAACATTTCCATTGAACATCTTATTAAAACTCGTAAATTTAGTGCAATAATATTGATATAAATGGGATATATAGGATATCTCAAATATATCGATAAGTGGACAGATGACTTTCTACAAATGTAGTTTCCTAAGTAAAACTTTTAATTAAAGTGAAGGTTTTATTTACAAAAAAAAATGATATTTTTGCACTGTTTTTAAACAGTCAGAACAAGAGTAATTATATATGCCAAAGGAAATTAAGCTTAAGAAAGGATTTGATATAAAACTGGCTGGGAAAGCCGAAAAAACGCTCATAACAGACGTTACTTCCGACACGTATGCCTTTAAGCCTACTGACTTTACGGGTATCACACGTCCTAAAGTAATGGTACAGGAAGGTGACAACGTAAAAGCAGGGACACCTATCTTTTTTGACAAAAAGAGTCCAAAGGTGATGTTTACAGCACCCGTGAGTGGAGAGATTGTGGAGATTAAACGAGGTGAAAGAAGATTTCCAACAGAAATAAGAATTCTGGCTGATAAACAAATAGAATATGCTGCTTTCCCTAAGCATACTATCTCTGATCTCGACAAGCTTCATGTAGAAGAAGTTACCAAATTATTGTGCGAGAGTGGCGTTTGGGGCCATTTCATACAGCGTCCTTATGGTACGGTAGCTGATCCAGAGACTACACCTCGCTCCATTTTTATCTCTACCTTCGATACTAGCCCACTTGCTCCTGATTACGCCTTTGCGTTGAAAGGAGAAGATGCCTACTTCGAAGCGGGCATCAGCATTCTACAAAAATATGCAAAGGTACACGTTAACCTCAATAGAGATGGTGAAGTAGTGCCTATGTTTACGAAGAATAAAAATATTGAGGTTAATAAAATCTCTGGAAAACACCCTGCTGGTAATGTAGGTGTGCAAATTCATCATATTGACCCCATTGCAAAGGGCGACCTCATATGGACGCTTAACCCACAGGGAGTCGTACAAATAGGAAAACTCTTTCTGGAAGGGAAATATGATGCTTCTAAAGTAATAGCACTTGTAGGTCCTGAGATACAGAAGCCGCAGTACTACAGAGTGTACAGTGGTGCTTGCATCAATAAAATCGTTGCCGAGAACCTAAAGAGTGATCCCAAAACGCTCAGATTTATCTCTGGTAACGTCCTCACAGGCGAAAGAATAAGATTAGATGGTTATCTAGGATTCCATCATAATATGATTACTGTACTTCAAGAAGGTGATCATTATGACTTCTTAGGTTGGATATTACCTACTTCCAAAACCTCTCGCTCGTTGAGTTTCCAACGCGCGGCGGGTTTATTCTCCTTCTTAGTTCCTAAGAAAAAATATGCCTTGGATACAAACACACACGGTGAACCGCGTGCCTTTGTACAGACTGGCGTATATGAGCAAGTACTTCCTATGGATATTCTTCCTATTTTCCTCTTAAAAGCGATTATGGCAGAAGACTTCGATGCTATGGAACAACTAGGCATCTATGAGGTAATAGAAGAAGACATTGCCCTCTGCGAATTTATAGATGTATCTAAGACAGATATGCAGCAAATACTACGTGATGGTTTAGAATTAATGCAAAATAGCTAAGTTATATGAAGTTTTTACGCGATATAATAGATAAACAAAAACCCAAGTTCACGAAAGGTGGTAAGCTTGAAAAGCTACACACTGCCTTTGATGCTTTTGAAACGTTTCTCTTTACGCCCAATACTACGACGCCTGCAAAAGGCGCCGTACACGTAAGAGATGCGATTGATTTGAAACGATTGATGGTAACAGTCATCTTGGCCATGACCCCAGCCCTATTGTACGGGATGTGGAATGTAGGTCATCAGCACGCCATCGCTACAGGTCAGGTAATGACCTTCCTAGAGAAGTTTTTGATGGGACTAGAAGTTACCCTTCCTATTATTGTAGTTTCTTATGTAGTAGGGTTAGGTATTGAATTTTACTTTGCTACCAAAAGAGGACACGCCGTGAATGAAGGCTACTTGGTGACGGGAATGCTTATTCCGCTCATTATGCCTCCTACCATTCCTTTGTGGCAAGTAGCAGTAGCCACTGCCTTTGCAGTAATTATCGCTAAAGAGGTATTTGGTGGTACAGGTATGAATATACTCAACATTGCGCTTACCGCTAGAGCATTCTTATACTTTGCTTACCCTTCCGACATTGCCGGTTCTAAGGTTTGGACCTATACAGGTGGCGAAGCAACGGTAGATGGTTTTTCAGGCGCTACTGCTTTAGCGGTGGCAGCAGAAAACTCTACTGCTTTGAAGGAAGCCGAAGCGGGTTTCTCTAACGCTTCAGTTGGCAATGCTTTAGAACAAGCAGGTACACAACTGGGTCAAGCAGATTTTTACTCCTTTACAAATATGTTTATGGGGGCTATTCCCGGTTCTATTGGCGAGACTTCTACCTTGATGTGTCTTTTGGGTGCTGCTATCCTTATTGGTACAGGTGTAGGAAGCTGGAAAATCATTGCTAGTGCCTTTGGAGGCGCTTATTTGATGGGCTTAGTGTTTAATGCGTTTGCAGGAAATGCTTTTGCTGCCATGCCAGCACATTATCACTTGGTGATGGGAGGAATAGCCTTTGGAATTGTATTTATGGCCACAGATCCTGTGTCGGCTTCTCAGACAGAAACAGGTAAATGGATTTATGGTTTCTTGATTGGTGCGTTGACAGTCCTTATTCGGGTATTCAATCCCGCTTACCCAGAGGGAATTATGTTAGCTGTTCTCTTGATGAACGTTCTAGCACCACTCATTGATTACTACGTAGTAGATGCTAATAAGAAACGCAGACTAAAAAGAGTAAAGCAGACGGCTCCTGTGGAACAAACGCCTAGTGTAGTCACCGCTTAAAAAAATAAACTTATGAAACAGTCACAAGGATATGTAATATTATACGCCTGCATACTTACCTTAGTATGTGGGTCGTTGCTAGCCCTCGCCGCTGAAGGGCTGAAAAAAAGACAGAATGTTAACATTGCTTTAGAGAAAAAAGCGTCCATTCTTAATACAGCCATGGATTTAAAAGAGTCAGATGATGTAAATACGATCTATGATGAGAGAGTAAAATCTTACGTGATCGATCACGATGGTAATCTCATGGAAGGGAAGAAAGCAGATGAAGTAGAGATAGAAAAAGAATACAAGAAAGAGCCAAAAGATAGACTTTATCCCGTATATGAAGTATTGGACGAGCAGAAAAAAGACATACTAAGCTATGTATTACCTGTGTATGGTTATGGCCTTTGGGATAACATTTGGGGCTATGTAGCCATTCAAGGCGACGGTAACACTGTCAATGGCGTTATCTTCGACCACGAGGCAGAAACACCAGGTTTAGGTGCCAGGATTACCGATGCGGAAATCCAAAAACGCTACGAAGGAAAGCATATTTATAAAGGCAAGGAAATTTTGGGAATTGCCATGCAAAAGGGTGAACAAGGAGGTGGTGACAAGAGTATCGCTTTCTATGCAGATGACCCTCATAAAGTAGATGGCATGTCAGGAGCTACTATTACAGGAAACGGTCTTACGAAGATGTTACAAGAATATTTAAGTGCTTACAAGAACTTCTTAGATGATAAAAGAGGTTAAACCAATAACCTTATTGAGTAGATTTCTCAACATAAAACCGGAAAATCATGGCTGAAACGCAAGTTATAGAAAAAGAAGAAGTTATAAAGAAAGAAAGTGAACCGTTATTCTCGAAAAAGAATCGCCGTTTACTTTCAGATCCCCTTGATGGCAACAACCCTATCACTGTACAAGTATTAGGTATTTGTTCTGCCTTGGCAATTACTGTACAAATGAAGCCTGCTGTAGTGATGTCGCTTGCAGTGGTAGTGGTGATGGGTATTTCTAGTACAGTGATTTCTATTTTAAGAAACACCGTTCCTGCACGTATTCGTATTATTGTGCAGCTAGCAGTAGTAGCTACCTCTGTTACACTAGTAAGTGAAGTACTCAAAGCCTATATGTATGATGTATCTAAAGAACTTTCGGTATTTGTAGGGCTTATTATTACCAATTGTATTGTAATGGGACGGCTAGAAGCCTTTGCTATGGCCAATAAACCTTGGCCTTCTCTCCTAGATGCGATTGGAAACGCTATAGGATATGGTGCCATTTTGATTGCGGTTGCTTTCTTTAGAGAGATTTTAGGTTCTGGTTCTTTATTTGGCTTTAAAGTATTTGAAGCCATTGGTTTAGAGTACCAAGGAAATGGCTTGATGATGCTTCCTGCTGGCGCTTGTATCGTAGTAGGTGTAATCATTTGGGCACAACGCGCACGTAACGGTTACACAGAAGAAAACTAATTTTTTTAGCTTAAAAATATTATAGAACCATGGAATTTATCAATATAGGGATTCGCTCCATTTTTGTAGAAAACATGATTTTTGCCTACTTCTTAGGCATGTGTTCTTACCTCGCTGTTTCTAAGAATGTAAAAACAGCCATGGGTTTGGGACTAGCAGTTATATTCGTATTAGGACTTACAGCACCTATCAATTACCTTATTCACGAATATGTGCTTAGAGAAGGGGCACTGAAATGGGCGGTTGGCGACAAACTCGCAGCAAGTATTGACCTATCTTTTCTGAACTTCATCGTATTCATTGCCGTAATCGCTGCCTTTGTGCAACTTACCGAGATGATCGTTGAAAAGGTCTCTCCTTCTTTATATGGTGCCTTAGGTATTTTCTTACCACTTATTGCTGTAAACTGTTCTATCCTAGGGGGAGCATTATTTATGTTAGGAAAACCTTTTGGCTTAGCAGAAGCTACCGTATATGGATTCACCTCTGGCATCGGCTGGTTAATTGCTGTAATTGCCTTGGCTGCTATCCGTGAGAAGCTTAAATATTCCGATGTTCCTAAACCTTTAAGAGGATTAGGCATCACCTTTATCTTAGTAGGCTTAATGTCTTTAGGATTCTTAAGCTTTATGGGCTTTTCTTTGTAAAGAGAATATTCATTTTATTTATACCTAGACCTACGGAACGTTGTTTCGTAGGTTTGTATTTGTATAGTATCATACCTAAAGACCTATAAACTTTCAAAGTAGAAAGTTAGTTATCTTAGCATACGCAAATTACTTAACATCTATGACGTATAAGACCATTCCTTCTGACCAACTATTAAAAATCAATACCAAAGCTGGCCTCAAAGAGATAGGCTATCAACCACGCTCCATCAAAGATGAACTTAGAGAAAACCTCGTACAAAAAATACAGCAAAAGGAAGCTGTTTTTCAAGGAATATGGGGCTACGAAGAGACTGTCATTCCTGATGTAGAACGCGCCTTGCTCTCCAAGCATCATATCAATCTACTTGGTTTGCGAGGACAAGCGAAAACACGCATCGCACGCCTAATGGTGTATCTTTTAGACGAGTACGTCCCAGTAGTGGCAGGTTCTGAACTTAATGATGATCCTTTTCAACCGCTTTCTCGTTTTGCAAGAGATTTAGTGGAAGAGCGTGGCGACGACACGCCCATCTATTGGTTACATCGCTCTCAGCGCTACACTGAAAAGCTAGCCACGCCTGATGTATCCGTTGCTGACTTGATTGGTGATGTGGATCCTATCAAAGCGGCCTCACTTAAGCTTCCTTATTCAGACGAACGAGTGATTCATTATGGACTGATTCCTCGTTCACATCGTTGTATTTTTGTTATCAACGAGCTGCCCGATCTACAAGCCCGTATACAGGTATCATTGTTCAACATTCTACAAGAAGGTGATATCCAAATACGCGGCTTTAAGCTACGTCTTCCTTTAGATATACAGTTTGTGTTTACTGCTAACCCAGAAGATTATACCAACCGAGGAAGTATTGTAACGCCCCTAAAGGATAGAATAGATAGCCAGATTATTACCCACTATCCTAGAAATATAGCTATTGGTAAAAAAATCACCCAGCAAGAAGCGCTTCTTGCACAAGCACAAACTGATTCGATACAAATACACGAGTTGGCGCTTACCCTCGTAGAACAAATTGCTATTGAAGCACGCGATAGTGAATATGTAGACGCTAAAAGTGGTGTATCGGCTCGTTTGACAATCTCTGCACTCGAAAATCTAGTAAGTGCTGCCGAACGCAGGCAGTTGCTCAACAAAGAAAAGAAAACCCATCTACGCATTACCGATTTCTGGGGAGTCATTCCTTCTATTACTGGGAAAATAGAGTTAGTCTACGAAGGAGAGCAAGAAGGAGCTGCTGCTGTAGCACAACACCTTTTAGGGAAAGCTATTAGAACGCAGTTCCTCGAATTGTTTCCTGATCCAGAGAAAGCAAAGAAACAAAAGGCAGATAACCCCTATGTTCCTATTTTGAAATGGTTTGGTGATGGCAATACCTTAGATATGCTCAACGACGATAGCGACCAGCAATACGAAAAGATGCTCCATAGCGTAAAGGGATTGGAAAAGCTAGTCAATAAGCTTCATCCTAAATTAGATAAGCAAGAAAAACTATTGTTGATGGAGTTTGCTTTGCACGGTTTAGCAGAGTATTCACAGCTCAGCAAAAAATACCTTACTAAGGGATTACAATTCAATGATATTCTTTCGGGAATGTTTTCTATGGATGATCCACAAGGCTTAGACGATGATGAGGGGGATGAATGGGATGATTATAACCCAAGAAGATAAAATAATAAATACTAGCACAATATAAGAAATGGGAACTGTATAGAACAGTTCCCATTTTTATGTAAAGAACTTTAATTACTAATTCTTAGTAAGGGTGATGGTCACATTTGCCGCAGGCTTTCCTTCAGTACCTTGTAAATCTGTTGTCAAGGTAAGCGTGTTTCCACTTATACTACCACTTGCTGTATTAACGAATATAGTACTTCCGTTGAAAGTAAAGGTGCTGTTTGTAAAGCTGAAGTTACCTTGCTCTACTTCACTTCCATCACTTTCTCTGATTACGTAAGTACCTTCGGTTTCACCAGTAAAAGACAACTGTCCTCCTTCAAGATTTGATAGACCTGAAGCCCCATCTCCTGTAATAGACGTGATTGTCCAAGTACCAGATAGGTTTTGAGGATCGTCATCGTCATCATTGCAACTTGTAAATGCCACTAAAAAACCGAGAAGGCTGGCAAATAGAAGGGTAAAGTTTTTATTTCTCATAATGGGTATACTTGTATTAAACTTTTGAATGAATCTTTTATGTACTTTTGCTTTTAGTTAAACGGTGCGCTATTTTTTTCGACTGACTGTTTTCAAAAATAGAGATATGTTCCTTGAAAAACAAGTATTTCAGTGCAAACCCTCTGCCAAATAAGTAATCTATATTACCCAACAGAGGGCAGTCTTTATTACTTGATTACCAGTCTCTTTACACCTACTTCACCATCCTTGGCTACTTTTACAAAGTAAAGACCTGCCTTAGCATTGAGAGTAAGTGTTGTTTCGTTTACAGCACTAGCGGTATATACTACTTTCCCTAAGATATCTACTACTTCTACCTCATATCTTCCTTGTAGGGCTGTGAGTTTCACTGTTCCATTAGACGGATTCGGTACTAGTTGTATCTGTGCAGAAAGTTCGTCGCTAATAGAGGTAGTAGGATCATTAGTGCCTGTTACAGTAAAATCGTCAATAGTCAACCTTGTAGAACCACCATCAGAGTTGGAAGTATATACAATAGCTATGAAATAATTATCACTCGTTGTTACCCCTAAAGAACCTTCCACTAAATTCCATTGATCATTTTCTTCAGCCTCAGCAGGGAACGTAATCGTAGACACAGTTGTCCAAGTCGCACTTGAAGGATCTCCACTACCTGAATAGTCAGAAGAAATACGAATTTCTGGATTTATTCCCTCAAATCGTCTCTCTACCTGTAAGCTCAGAGCAGCATCTGAAGTCAAGCCGATGGGAGGCGAAATGAGCCAGTCTTCATTATCCTGTGCACCCTCATCAAAGCCGCTCATACGTAAACCTGCTGTTCTTTCCTCAGGAGAGAAGCCAAAATCAGTACACTCCCATACCTGGTCATCTCCTACTACACTAAAAGCTAGCCAATCCACTGGAAAATCAGGACAGCTATTAAAATCTTCGGTATATGGTAGCATTTTAGGTGCTGGTACGTTTCCTGTTTCCGTACCTGAAACAGCCACATTAACGCTCGTTACACCAGTACTATGTACAATATTACCTGATTTTACACCATTTATAGTAGAAGTAGGCGCAAAAACAACAAATACAGTTTGGTCACCATCATTTACCTCAGTAGCTGTAAAAGTGATACTACTTGCAAAACCACTACCCGTAGTTTTAGATACTTGAAAGTTATCGGGAGCCGTTACAGTCAAATTCTCGCTCAAATCTGTACCTGATATGGTATAAGAAGCTTCACTAGAAGTGCTACCATTAGCTATTTCCCCAAAGTCGGCAAGAGAGGTAGGATCGACATCAAGTACAGGAACAGTGATGTCAGAAGTCGTAACAGTAATTCCTAGATCGTCAATAGCATATATTCCGTCGCTACCAGTGTCATCACTATCTGTCCATCGGATGTAGAAAGTATTACCATCGGCGATACCAATACCGGTTGCATTGGCAGAGATGTTTGCTTGATTAGCAACAGCATTACCATCCTGTGCGGCGGCGGCCGTTGAGGAAGTGAGTATTTCTACTAAGTCCATTCCGGTGAGCGCTGTCCAAGTAGCAGTTTCATCATTGACACCCGTTGCATTGATACTATATTCAAAAACAACCACTTCATTTATATCGTCTCTACTTCCTGAGCGCCATTGTTCTACCACCCCTGAAAAAGCAATGTCTGTGATAGTCTCACCTGTGTTATTCTCAAAAGCAGCACCGAAAAAAGGTTGGGTGCTTCCAGATGACAGTGTACCTAATGCTCTTTCGCCTGCATCCGTTGCACCTACATTATACAGGGCGCCAGAACTAGCACTTCCATTAGTTACTATCGTTGCTGTTAAAGCCGCTGCATTGGCAGCATTAAAAGCAGTCCATCCCGTTGGGAGTGCCGTTCCATCGGAACCAAGGCTATTAAAATTTTCACTGTAAGTTTTGTTGCTATTAGTAAAGGTAAAAGCCTGTGCAGATGCCATTTGTGTAGTTAAAAACACAAAACTGCACACCAGTATTGCTCGATACCACAAGTGTGGGTAAATCTTTTTCATAAAACTATGGATTAATATATTTTAATGACAAATTTTTTGTTGTACAAATTTAAATAGTATTTACAATTTCATTAACATCTCTACTTAAATCTTACATTAAGAAATTGTTACGTAATAAAAGGAATGGCTTTTACAAAACGACGATACGCTTTGTAAAACGCTGGTTTTGATTTTTGAAGTGGATAAAATAGCAGCCTGATACACATGTAGAGGTGTCAATATAAGTAGAAACTAATTGATTACTTACTTCTTTACCCATCATATCAGTAATGCTCACTTGGTAAACGCGTGTTGCAGGGGCTTTAAGATAAATGCCCTGTTTTGAAGTAGTGGGCACAGGGTACAACACTGTTTCCTCAACTAGCTCTTCTCCTAAAGAAGTGGGAATATCAGGCAAGGAAGTAAAACCCCAAACATTCCCCACCCACTCAGGGTGATCGATGTAAGGATTTCGGTTGTCTTGTATTTCGTATACCGCATTGTTACGATCAAGCTCTTTTTGGCTCACAGGATCATCAGTATGCCAGGCATAGAGCATCTCTAGTAACCACCGTTCGTATACTTGATCAGACGTTCCATTTAGTGTGGCATTGGCTTCATTGCTATTGCTTTCCCAGCTAGCGATTACATTCTCGTAGCGGGTAGCCATATAGAAGTAAGTGCGCGCAAAATCTCCTTTAAATTCATCGATAGGTTCAAATACCTGCCCACTGTAGCCAGCGATAGCTACCACTGAACTGCCTCTTTGGCTTCCATTACCAGAAGTATAACTAGCATTGCTCACTTCTCCAAAGGGTAAATTACCTCGCTCACTATTCACCTTCTTATCGGTAGGATAGAGATGAAAAATATCACTGTTCATTGGTGACACACTTCCACCAAACCAGCTTCTTGGAAAGGAATGCTCTCGGTTAAACTTTTGACACTCGCTTGTACCACTCGTGCCATTGTCTTGATCGGTACCAAAAGTCAAATCACAATCAGCGTACATATCCCACACCTTTCCGTCTGCACGTTGGTCAGTTGCCTCAAAATTCCCCCAAAGCGCGTTGTAGGACTGTACGGTATGCCCTTTAATGATGTCATAGAGTGCTGTTTTCAGCTCGTAGCCGCTTTTGCCTTCGGCAGTAGTATAGTACCCTTCTGGAATATGCGCCCATACGTTATTTTGTACAAACCAGTATAGTACAGTTATAGTAATGATTGCTTTCATATCAATATTAGATTAAGTAGTATACAGAAGTCGCTCTTCTAATTTGTAAAATCATACCTGATCTACGATACACTAAAAGCGCTGGTATGAATCGTACCAACGCTTTACAGTAGTTCTTTCTCTTATTTCATTAGGGTAAGGAAGGATTGGTTACATCACTAGTATTCCTAGGCAATAGCTGCGGACTACCATTAAATGTGCCTACTACTCCCCGTACATTTACTGAACCGCTAGGAATGGCAGTACTTCCGAAACTAGCATCATTATCTACACGTACCACAGAAGTACCAGAAGCATCAGTAATATCTCTATTAGAACCACTTCCAGAACCGCCATAGAAATTTTCACCAGCATCTGCATAAGTTACACTTGATACAATCACCAATTGGCTTTCGTACAAGCCTGTTTCAAGTTCTTCACAGGTAATTTGTGTAACTGTTGGTGTGATATTCCCCAAGTCTGTCACATTACTGGTAGCTACATCTATTACTTGTACTAGCTCGTTAAAGTCACCTAATTCTCTTCCACTAATGTCAATTTCCAAATCATCACCTATATCATAACTATGTTCAGCAGTAAAGCGTACTACGATACCTGCACTACCATCTTGAATGGTGATATTTCGGCTATCAATATTGCCTCCTTCTCTATCAGAGATGACCGTCCCACGAATGGTTGTACCACTAGGAATAGTGGTAGTTCCACCAGTATAAAGATTCCTCAAGAAACAAATATTCTTATACGAACCATTATCCTCTTCACAAGGTGGTAGTGTACTATCTCCACATCGAGGTCCCTCCAACTGAGGTACTTCATCTAGTAATAGCTGGATGGTTTCGCCAAAGGTACTTACTGTCGCAGTGATTCTACCATTGCCATCTGGGATGGGTTCATTGCTTAGGACAGAGCTGGTACTCGTAAACACTATAATCGTATTCCCTTCACAATCTTCTAGATCTTTGCTGCCATTTGCATTAGAGCTAGTTCCGTTAAATACTTGGCTCGTATCACTTCCTACAAATTGTACATTTTCTAATGTCACGAGCTGATTGAGGTACGTATCTAAGTTATCGTTGATTTCTTGGATGGTCACGCGTGTCCCTACAATCTCGAAGCGCTCATTATTCATTTCTTCTACTGCCTCAAGGTTTCTTAAAATCAACTGAATGGTTGTGGTTCCACCAGAAGATACAAACTTAGAGACATACCCTTGAATGGCCCCACTCCCTTCTGGAGTAAGCTGATAAGCAAAGTCGCGATCAGAGTTAGTACGTATTACGGCAGTAGCGCCTGTTTCATCTTGAATATTTCTATTTCCTAAAAAGGGCTGTCCAGCATCTAACCCTGTAAACTGCACGTTTTCAATGCGTACCCACTGTCCTTCGTATTGGGCAGTAATGCCATCATCCAAAAAAGTATTAAACTCTTCAATGGTAATGGTAATAGGATTAATCACCTCTTCGGGAGGCGCCACGATATCGTCTTCACACGAGGTAAAGCATAATAAGGATAGGCTCAATAAAGCGCTGAATAAGACTTTTATATTAATTTTCATGGGATTCTTTGTTTCTTTTTCGATTAAAATTTATAGGCTTACGGCAGCGCTCACATAGTAAGTTCTGCCAAAATAGAATTGTACAAAAGGAGAAGCGTTCGGATCTAAGTCCGTTCGCTGACGAGAGTCTATGATAAATTGGTTATCAAGTAGGTTATTGATGCTTCCTTTGATCTTTAAGCGGAGGTCTTTCCCAAACTTCCAAGATTTTCCTGCATATACATCTAAGGTGAAGGCTTCGGGGAGTCGTTGTACTTGTGTGAAGAACTCGCCTGGTATCAAGCGATCCTGTGGATTGTAGTCTGCATACATATTGTCATAGTAGTTGGCACTCAAGCCTGCATACCAAAACTTAGGGGAACGATACTTGGGACCTAAAGCAACTGTTGTTTGAGGTACACCACCCACACGTAGGTCTTGCGTGTAAATCGTCTGTTGGTCTGAGATTTCGATAAAACCTGGATCAGTAAACACAATGGCATTAGGATTATTCGCCCATCGCCAGTCTCCTACAGAGACCATCCCTTTTAAGGAAAGGGTATTGGTTAACTTGCTGGTAAAATCTACCTCAACCCCTTGATGGATGGCATCTACATTTGACAAACGGAACTGCAAGAAATCACCGTTGGTTTGGATTTGATTACCCTCGTTGGTAGTGATTACGGTATTGACGGGCGTCAAGAAACCTGTAGTAAAAGCTTGGTTGTTCCAATTCGTACTGTATAAATTAACATTGGCAGCAAAGCGTGGCGAACGATAACCATAACCGAGCTCAAAAGAATACACCTCTTCACTTACTAAGTCACCGCGTACTTCGTTGCTATAACGATTGTCTACAAAGGCATCGCGAAAGAAAGGAGCTCTGGTAAAGTAACCAGAATTAAAGAAGACATTATGCCGTCCCGTAATTTTATAGTTGGCACCTGCCTTTACAGTAAAATTATTGAATACATAGAGTTCAGACTCGCCTAGAGAGTTTTCCACAAAATCATCTGGCAAAAAGCGCCCATTTCTTTGGAAGGTACTTCGTACAAAATTACCAGTTAAAAAAACATCTACATTCCCAATTTCACGTTCTACCTGCGCAAAAAGCCCTCCCCAAGTAACTGTACCATTATAATCATAATCAATTCGGTCTCCTTCACGTGCTACACCGTAAGGATTAAGCCTGTTACGCTGCGCGCCATACAAACCTGCATTCGGATCACTCCCACTAAAAGTAGTCAACGGACTATTTCTGTTTAAGTCTACATAAAAATCACCTCCCAATAAATCTACTACTTCTCGGTAATGGAAGCCTCTGTACCAACGGTAGTCAATACCGAATGTACCACTCGTTTTTTCGTCGAAGTCGATGTTAAGCGTTGTCAAAGCCCCCATCCAATTGTGATCATTGCGTGCTTCTTGAATAATGTACCGAGAAAGATTTCCTTGTGCTACTACATTGCCCTCTGTATCGCGAAGGGTTCTAAAGTTATTCTGATTCTCATCTACTAATCTATCCCAGTTGATTTGCTGTAAGCTATCGGGCGCGCCTGGCCCTAATTTATATGGAATAGGTTAACCTGTGCCTGGGCCGCGCACGATACTCGTTCCTCCACCGCGCCCAAAATAATAGTAGATGGAAGAGCTAAGCGTAGCCTTCTCGTTAATGTCAAAGTAGTGATTCAGGAAAAACTTAGGCTTGTGATAGCGATTTTGAAAAGCATTCAACTCTTCACCACCCTTTAAGCCCCAGGCAGGATTATATGTTTTTCTACCTACTGTTTCATAAGAAAGCTCTGTTGCATCGACACCTCTATTGGTAATTTGAGGCGCTCCAAAAGCAGTCAGTACTAGCTGATGGCGATCGTTGAGGGTTTTGGAAGCTGCTAAAAAATACGAGTAAGCTTCTGTACTGGTTCCCTCTCTGAAGCCATCACCAAATCGGGTAGAACCCAACACGGTAAAGGCCCAGCCGCCTTTCATTAAACCTGTAGAAGCACTCAGCATAAACATATTTTGCCAAGAGCGATTGGCACTAGCATAGCTGAGGCGTATTCCTTTCCTAAATTCAGTGGGTTTTGTGATAATGTTGAGCGTTCCTCCTACCGAACTTACCGCCAGCTTGGTAGCACCTAACCCACGTTGTACTTGTTTATTATAGGTTACGTCGCTCATCCCACCCCAATTCGACCAAAACACACGTCCAGTTTCCATATCATTCACTGGAATACCATTAATGAGTACCGCTGAGTTTTCAGAAGCAAAGCCCCGAATCCGCACGCTCGCATCGCCAAAGCTTCCTCCTCCTGTATTGACAAATACACCAGGCGTTGATTTGAGAATTTCTGGGAATTCTTGCGCGCCCATCTTTTCCTCAATTTCTGCTGCAGTGATCGTGGAGATGGGTGTGGGAGGTTGTCGCCCTTCATCTACAAAAGAGGCTAATATCTCCACCTCTTCTAAGCCGATGGCGTCCTCTTTAAGAGAAACGGTACTTAAGTTAACAGTTCCTCCTTCTTTTACAGTGACCGTCTGGTCTTTCTTGATGTATCCTAAGAAGTTAAAAGAAACGACCACCGTCCCAGTAGGTACGTTGTTGATGGTAAATCCCCCTTCTAAGTTGGTAACACCTCCAATGTCAGTTCCCTGTATAAGTACAGAGACTCCAGGAAGTGTTTCCCCACTCTTTGCGTCTATGATGCTTCCTGTAATCGCACCAGTTTGACCATAAGTAGTTAGGTAGGACAAGAAGAGTCCTATCTTGATTAGTAAGATTTTTCGCATTGATATAGTTTTAGTGAGCTTAAAAATTTTCCGACCACAAATATAGGGAGAGGTTTCACAGTAGCAGGACTCTCACTGTTAAGGAAATATTAAATCTTAACACAAACTTCTTTTTATGGCAGAATTGGGTAATCTTTGCGTGGTTCGCACTATATTTCAGAAAACACTTACAAGTATGTACCTCTCACTAAAAAAAATTTATCTATTCGGCTTATTACTATGTATTCACTACCAGTCAGTTGCCCAGGATCGTTACTGGCTCAAAACCATTGCCTTTTATAATGTTGAAAATCTCTTTGATACCATCGACCAAGCAGATGTACGAGATGAGGAGTTTCTACCTGAGGCAGCCAGACAGTGGAATACAGAACGTTATCGACTTAAACTAACTCATAACGCACGTGTAATTGCTGACATTGGGGTAGACCCTAAACTGGGTATTACTGAGCCGCCGGTAATTATAGGGCTTTGTGAAGTAGAAAACAAGCAAGTGGTAGAAGATCTCATGGCTACTGCTCCGTTAAACCAAGAGGATTATGGTGTTTGCCATTTCGACTCGCCCGACCGTAGGGGTATTGATGTAGCATTAGCTTATAACAAGAAATATTTTACCCCTACAGCACAACAAAGTAGACGCCTTCACGATCCTAAAGCGCCCGACTTTATTACACGAGATCAATTGGTAGTTACAGGAAAGTTAGAAGGTGATCCTATCCATATAATCGTCAATCACTGGCCTTCAAGAAGAGGGGGCGAAAAGCGAAGTGAACCCCGCCGATTAGCTGCTGCTCAACTCACACGCGATATTATAGATTCTCTTGTTACGCTTGATGCACAGGCGAAAATTTTTGTTATGGGCGACCTTAACGACACACCCGTCAATAACAGTCTTACCAAGGTATTAAAAGCAAAAGGCAGTACGGCAAATATGAAAGAAGGAGAACTTTTTAACCCAATGGTGGCACTTCACAAGAAAGGATACGGTACGCTGGCCTATCGTGATGTTTGGCAAATTTTCGATCAGATCATTATGACACCTGCTGTACTTTCTTTAAAGGAAGGAGAAGGCTACCACTATTTTCCTAATACAGCGCGTATTTTTGATAAAAAATATGTAAAGAATAGTAAAGGGAAGTACGCGGGCTATCCTCACCGTACTTATGTAGGAAGTAGCTTTAAAGGAGGATACAGCGATCACCTTCCTGTCTATATTTATGTAGCCAAGAAGGCGGAGTAGTACCAGATAGACTGCTTACACCCTTTATTTTTTATTGAATCTTTCAATCATTGTATTCGCTTCAGCTACGTTTATATTTTTTCCAGAGATTTGTACTTCTCCACCAGCAATAGGACTATGTATTCTTGGAGCCATTACGATCTGCTTGTTCGCTACAATTGCGATCACCTTACCAATATTTGCTTGGGTTATCTCATAGAGCTTCTGTTTAGCAGTCTCGCTAAATTTTACATTTACCACATAGGAGAAGCCCCAAGTACTTAGTGCTACTGTAGCAGAAGTAACCTCGGTAAAGGAAATTACAGGAGCTTCGGGTATTTTCAAAGAGCCTAGGTGCGCCTCATAGTTAGCAGGTATCGCTTCAGGTTCTTCATTTATTAAATAAAAGCCATCTGCTCTGTCTACAGCTACTTTCTTGTCTTGATCAATTTCTTCGATCTGCGCCTTCTTTCTCACATAGTTGATAGAGTCTAGGTAGCAGAACTCATCCTCATACCAAGTGAGCTTTTGGTGATAAACCTTCAATATATCTGGAAATATACGAGCTACTTTCTTACCCAAGGCCGTTTCGTAGAAATCGTCTTCCTCGGCTTTCTGAGGGAAACTTTCTTCCTCTACAAAAGAGGAAGTTTCTTTCTTACGCCGCTCTAAAGTAAGCTGGTACAATTCGTCTAATTCAACCTTAGAGAAGTTTTCATAAAATAAAGGTAGAAATAATTGCCCTTCTTTCGCTTTGTAAATGGAATCCTTTAAGGGTTTAAATTCCTTCTCTGAAATAAACGTTAATCTATTCTTGATTGTCTGAGGCGTACCCTCTTCAATAAATTTTTGCCACCCTTCGTCTACAAAATAGTCATCTAGTATCAGTTGTATTTTTTCCTGATCGCTACTATCTATTTCTTGTGCCTTTAAAGCAACTGTAAGAGTGACGAAAAGTAAAAGAAGGATTATCTTTTTCCTCATAGTAACGGAACGCTATTGTACTTCTTAACAAGTAATAAGAGCAGATGATTTAGTAATATAAAACCTAAGAGGAACTACTTATACAGGATTCTCCAAAAAGGCAGGTTTGGTAGTTTTGATCTGCGCCTGCAACTGATTCAACATAGAATACAGTCCAAAATAGGTTCTGTTGATGTACAAGGTATGCCTTGAACCTCTCGCCTGCTTGGCTTCTTTTAGTTCTTTCATGTTGGAAAGACTTTCTCCAAAAGTATAGATCTCTTGGAAGTAGTCATCGTTACCGAAGTCGAAATCATCGTAGTGAAACGGCTTACCAAGCAGCTCTATCATTTGACGGAACGTGTTGGTAAAGAACTTTTTCTGCTCAGGTGTGTCTTCTTCAACAATAAAGTCGAGCTCCATAAAAATATCGTTGAGCATCGCCTCTTCCTTGAGTAAATAAGGATTGATTAAGATGAAGTAGTTGTCGTAGAATTCTTTAGGAATTACCTTAATGCACCCAAAATCAATGACTCCTACTGTTCCGTCTGCTTGAAGGAGAAAATTACCTGGATGCGGATCTGCGTGGACGGTTTTGAGTGTATGAATTTGAAAGTCATAGAAATCCCATAAAGCCTGTCCAATTTGGTTGCGTACTTCTTGGCTAGGGTTCGTCGCTAAAAACTCTGTTAAGTGTAAGCCCTCAAGCCAATCCATCGTGAGCACACGCTTGCTAGAATATTCTGGATAATAATGAGCAAAAAACAGGTTATCTAAATGGCTGCAAGCCTCTGAAATCTCTACCGAGCGTTGTAATTCCAACTCATAGTCTGTCTCTTCTAGTAGCTTAGATTCTACCTCTCCCATATACACCTCAATCTCTTTCTCATTCATGTTAAGCAATCGAACAGCAAAAGGCTTTACCATTCTCAAGTCAGATTTCACACTGTTGGCCACGCCAGGATATTGCACCTTTACAGCAAGCTTCTTTCCGTCTAGTGTAGCTTGGTGTACTTGCCCAATAGAAGCTGCGTTTACCGCCGATTTAGTAAAGGTATCAAACAATGCCTCGGGTGATTCTCCAAAAAATTGCTTAAACGTCTTGACTACCAAAGGATAAGAAAGCGGAGGTGCAGAATATTGCGACATCGTAAACTTATCTACGTACGCCTTGGGTAGTACGTTCTTGTCCATACTCATCATTTGTGCTACTTTTAGCGCACTACCTTTTAGCTGACTGAGTGTGTTGTAAATATCTTTTGCATTATCTTCGTGTAGGTCTTCCTTGGTGCGGTTAGGGTCTACCGTTTTCTTAGCGTAATGCTTTACGTAATTAGTTCCTACCTTCACCCCTGTTTTTAGGAAACGGGTTGCTCTTTCTACCTTGGAAGTAGGAATTTTTGATTGACTTTTTTTATTCAATGCCATAGTATTTTTTTAGTTATCAGTTCCTCTATTTTGAAATGTGAACTTCACAAAATCAAAAAGAGAGTCGAGGAAAGTTTGCCCTAACAAATCGAAGGTCACCTTTACCCCTTTTTCAATAGCTGCGTCAGTTTTTTCAAAGCTTTTACTATCATCGTTGATCCAGAAGTTGACCAATTGATGTAATTGTGCCCACATAATTCTCTTGTAGGTATTCTCAATGACAGGGCGAGTTACAATTTCCCCTGTCTCTAGTCCTTCGTTGATAAGCTCTTGGGCAAATACTTTAAATGCTGTTCTCAGCTCTTCCAAAAAGAAAGGACGAACATCATAAGGATCTTTCTGCTCGTAGCAAAACAGCACATAGCTACGTCTTTGTTTTAAAACCTCAATAAATGTAAAATAAAAGGCTAATAGTTTCTCTCTGACCGAATAGGTCTGGTAAGTATCGTCGTTTTGTATTTGCAAAAGGGTGGTTGTTAAAAAGCCTGCCCAAGCCTCCTTTTCCAATCCTCGTAGAGCGCTGAAATGCTCGTAAAAACTTGCTTCCTCTACCTCTAGTGTTTTGGTAAACTGGTACACAGAATGCGGACGCTTGCCTTTTTCTAAGACATAGTCCATATATTGAGTAATGAAATAATCGGGAGTATTTTTGTTATTGGTTTGTGTTTTTCTCGTTCTGGTTGTCTTCTTAGCCATTGGTTATAAATTCGGTTTCAATCTGGTATATAAACTATGTATTATAAGATAAAGTTTAATGAAAACTTACACCTCTACGCTCACTTTTGGAACTATAGTCAAAAATACGTACTTTGTACTTGACCAGTTTACTTTAAGTTGGTACGATTTTTTGTGCAAAACAAGAAATTATAAGAATACAACGAAAAATAGTCCACATTCAAAACCTTATTACGAACCTTTTATGAAGAAGATTCTACCGCTTGTTCTCTTGTTATGTATTGCCTCTCTTTTTAGTACTGATGCCTTTGCACAAAAGAAAAAAAAGAAAAGACAAATTACTGTGCCAGGTATCTATAGAGTAGATTCAGATGGAGATAGCGTACCTGATGTACGTGACCAATGCCCTGGAACTCCTAAAGGGACAACGGTGGATGAGTTTGGCTGCCCCCCTGATCGTGATAATGACGGTGTATACGACTATGAGGATGAATGTCCCGATACACCGGGCCCTGCTGCCAATAAGGGTTGTCCTTGGGGCGATAGGGATAAAGATGGCATTACAGATAATGAAGATAAATGCCCCGATACACCGGGTGTACCCGAGTATCAAGGTTGTCCTGTACCCGACCAAGACGGTGATGGTGTAGTAGACCCCGAAGACCTTTGTGTAGATGTACCTGGTACAAAAAAGAACAGAGGCTGCCCTGAGGTAATTAACAAAGAAGAAGAGGAAGTGCTAGAGCAAGCCAGTAAGGTAGAATTCGCTTACAATCGCTGGGAAATTAAGCCTACTTGGTACGAGGCCTTAGATAAAGTAGCGGCCATTATGCAAAAGTATCCTAAAGCCAGTTTATTGTTGGAAGGTCATACCGACAATGTAGGAGACGATGCTAATAATTTGGTACTTTCAGAGAATCGAGCGGCGGCTGTTAGAGATTATTTAATTGGGGTAGGCATTCCAGCACAGCGTATCGAAAGTAAAGGATACGGAGAGGCACAACCCATTGATAGTAATGCTACTAAGGCAGGAAGACAGCGTAATAGAAGGGTTAAAATGACGGTATTCGTGAAGGGTAGATAAAATGATTTACCTACCTATTTTGGGAGGTTTATTATGATTTCGCAAAGTCTATATTTGATACTAAGACAAATTTATTATAAATTTGCCCCTCAAATTTTATCCAGATGGCGAAGGTAAAAGACAATAAAGAAAACAAAGAGACAAAAGAAAGCCTCAATAAGGAGTTGTTAGAAAACCCTGAATTGATGGTTTCCAAAACGGAAGACTTTTTCACAAAGAATAAAGTACTTATCTATACTGTGCTAGGGGTGATGGTCTTGGCCATTGCTGCTTTCTCAGCATACCGTTACATTACTTCTTCTCAACAAGAAGAAGCATTAGGTGAAATGTATCCAGCAGAGTTTTATCTAGAGGCAGACTCTATCAATAAAATGCTTAATGGAGATGGTAATTACCTAGGAGTGCAGCAAATTGCCGAAGAATACAATTGGAGTAAGGCAGGTAACTTGGCGCATTTGTATGCTGCTATTGGCCTTATGAAGCAAGAAAAGTTTGAAGAAGCTCTCAAAAACCTTGATGAATTTTCTTCTGGTGATGTTATTGTGCAAGGAAGAGCTTACGCCCTCAAAGGTGATGCTTACGTAGAACTTAAACAATATGATAAGGCGACGAATGCTTATAAGCAAGCCGTCGATCATCATCCTAATAAGTTTTTCACCCCCCTTTATCTTATGAAGCTTGCCTTGGCCTACGAGCTTAAAGAAAGCTACAAGGAGGCGATTGATATCTACGATGAGTTAATTTATAAGTACCCTACCTCACAAGAAGTCAATAACGCTAAAAAGTACAAAGCAAGGGCAGAGCAACTCACCACCAAAACTGGGAAACAGTAAAAAAAGATGAACATTTGAAGGGGATAGGATGTAGATTCTATCCTTTTTTTATTTTAAACCAAATTACCTATGGCAAGCAATCTAAAGAACTTGAGTGATTACTCTTCCAAAAACCTCATTGCTATTCAAGAAAAAAAGTTTGCTATCGTTGTAGCAGAGTGGAACGAAGAGGTAACAGGGAAGCTCTTAGAAGGTGCTTTCCAAACACTTGTAAAACATCAGGCCAATCCCGCCAATATTTTTGTAGAGACTGTACCTGGTAGCTTTGAGTTAAGCCTTGGGGCACAGTGGATGGCACAGTATGACTACATAGATGCTGTTATCTGCTTGGGTTGTGTCATACAAGGAGAGACACGGCATTTTGATTTTATCTGTGAAGCAGTGGCCAAAGGGATTACAGAGGTATCTTTGAAGTACAGCAAGCCAGTGGTGTTTGGTGTGTTGACGCCTGACAACCAAGCGCAAGCCTTAGACAGAGCTGGTGGTAAATATGGTAACAAAGGAGACGAAGCTGCCATTACTGCTATTAAGATGTTGGGGCTTCAACATACATTATCTTCTTCTTATTCAATACGCTCATGAAATCAAGACCAGCGCCTTCTCTATCCAATTCAGTTGTAGAAACCACACCTGCAGTCGCTTGGGTTATTCTGTCTGTGCTGGCACTTATTTGGGGGAGTTCTTTCAAGTTGATAGATGTAGGGCTTCAAGTATTTTCTGCCGTGCAGGTAGCCTCGCTTCGTTTAGCTTCTGCTTTCGTGGTAATGGTGTTCTTAGCGATTTTTCATTTGAGGAGAGTCCCCAAAGCTAAAATAAAATTATTGATATTGGTAGGTTTTTTAGGAAGCTTTACTCCTGCTTTCCTTTTTGCTGCTGCCCAAACTGAAATCAGTAGTGCTATTGCAGGCATTCTCAACTCTCTTACCCCTCTTTTTACTTTTATTGTAGGATTACTCTTTTTTGGTCAAAAAATTCTTTGGAAAAAAGTACTTGGACTAGCAGTTGGATTATTGGGTGCAGTGAGTTTAATTCTAATTAACCCCAAAGGCGAAATTAGTTTTAATGCTTATGCTTTATTGGTAGTACTTGCTACCGTCTGTTATGCCTGTAATGTACAGCTTACGAAGAATTACCTCTCAGGCATCAAACCACTCTATATCTCAAGCATCTCCCTTTCTTTTGTAGGTTTTTTTGCGCTGATCTATCTACTTTCTACTGACTTTACAACAAAACTGCAGCAAGAACCACAGGCCCTTACCTCTTTTTTAAGTGTATTTGTGCTAGGGGTAGTCGGTACAGCTTTCGCCTTAATTTTATTTAACAGATTACTTCAACTCTCTTCTGCCCTATTTGCAAGTTCTGTTACCTATTTTATTCCTATCGTCGCCGTACTCCTTGGGGTATACTATGGTGACGAGCTCTCCCTATGGCATATTTTGGGGATGTTAGCCATCATTATGGGTGTATTCGTTATCAATAGGAACAAGTAGCAAAAGTAAAAGGGTTTTACATAATTTGTAAAACCCTTTTATTGGTGTTAAAGACAGAAGCGTTGCTTACTCTACGCCTTCTTCAGGAGCTTCTTCTGTTTCTTCTACAGGATCTACTTCACCTTCTACCTCAGCAGAGTCAGTAGCCATTTCTTCTTCCATCATAGGCTCTTCTTCCATAGGCTCCTCTTCCACCATAGGCTCTTCTTCTACCATTTCGTCCTCAACTACTTCTTCAGTGTCTTCTTCGCTTGCTTCTTCAGTTTGCTCACCACCACAAGAGGCGAATGTAAACATACCAGCTACTGCGAATAACAAAAATAACTTTTTCATACGAATTTCTTTTTTAATGTTTTTATGAAATACGCTCTTTATACACGCTTTTTGAGAAGGTAACCCTTCCTTTTCTATATTTTTTATTATTTTTTTTGACAAAGGTAATCACCTGATGATGAAGCATTCTGATAATTTATAATGCTTCATAGATTAATGTTTGTTGTTAGTATTAGTAATAGAGATGTTTTTCAAAAATAACGCTTCTACCTTTATTTTTTGTTTGTACTAATCACTTGATAGTTAACTATTTTAGTAGTTTACTATTTCTCGTCATTCATTTTTTTTGTACCTTTGTCCACTCTTTGAAAATACACTCAGTAAGTTTTAAGCAACCAAAAGCCTTTACGGAGCATGAAGCAGTTGATTCAAGATATCGACATTTTGAACGAAAAAGAAAACGCTTGCGAAACAGTGAAGACCTCGCTGGAGCAAGATACTGGCCAACACAAGAAGATGTACATAGAAAGCTATGGCTGCCAGATGAATTTTGCCGATAGCGAAGTGGTAACGGCCATTATGCAAGAAAATGGCTTCGATACTACCGCAACACCCGAAAAAGCACAGGTCATCTTTTTAAATACGTGCGCAATTCGGGACAATGCTGAACAAAAAATTCGGCATCGCTTGAAGCACCTCAATGCGATGAAAAAGCATAAGCCTGCGTTGCTCATCGGAGTACTAGGCTGTATGGCAGAGCGACTCAAGAAGAAGTTTTTAGAAGAAGAGAAAGTAGTAGATATTGTAGCAGGGCCCGATGCATATCGTGACCTTCCAAAACTAGTAGCAGAAGCGGAGGATGGAGCGAAAGCCATCAATGTATTTCTGTCAAGAGAAGAGACCTATGCAGACATTAACCCTGTACGCCTCAACTCTAATGGGGTAACGGCCTTTGTATCCATTACACGCGGTTGCGACAATATGTGTTCTTTCTGTGTAGTCCCTTTCACCAGAGGACGCGAACGCAGTAGAAGTCCTTATTCGATTCTCAAGGAGTGCCAAGACTTATTTGAGAAAGGTTACCGAGAGGTAACGCTCTTGGGGCAGAATGTAGACTCCTATTTCTGGACCGAACGGGAAGATATTATCTCGTTGAAGCAGTACCAGAAAGCAGTAGCACAACAAGACTTGGCTGACTTAGAAAAAGTAAACTTTGCACAGCTCCTAGAAAAAGTAGCGTTGATTTCTCCTGAGTTACGCATTCGCTTCTCTACGTCACATCCAAAAGACATTACCGACGAGGTACTTTACACGATGAAAAAGTACGAGAATGTCTGTAAATATATCCATCTACCAGTACAGAGTGGTAACTCTCGTGTATTGACGTTAATGAATCGTACCTATGATAGAGACTGGTACCTGAATCGCATAGAGGCCATCCGTCGTATTTTGGGAGAAGAATGTGGTATTTCTTCTGATATGATTGCAGGCTTTTGCTCAGAGACGGAAGCAGAACACCAAGATACGCTATCATTGATGGACATTGTACAGTACGACTTCTCTTATATGTTTTACTATTCGGAGCGTCCCGGTACATTAGCACATAAGAAATTGACAGATGATATTCCTGTGGCTATTAAAAAGCGTCGCTTAAATGAAATCATTCAGCGACAAAAAGAGCTTTCTTTGAAAAGAAATCAAATGGCGGTTGGGCAAACCTATAAAGTACTGATCGAAGGTTTCTCTAAGCGTTCTGATGCGTTTTTACAAGGAAGAAACACCCAAAACAAGGTGATTATTTTCCCCAAAGGTACACATCAAAAAGGCGAATACGTACACGTAAAAGTACACGACTATACGGCTGCTACACTTTTTGGAGAGGTAGTAAACTAATTTTTTCCTATAACATCAATAAAGTCTGATGTGCTTATGCTTCATCAGACTTTTTTGTATAACGAGCCCTTCCATGTCAGCACTGTTACAAATACAAAATGTATATAAATCTTATGATACAAACGCTACACTAGAAAATATCTCCTTCAAGGTGGCTTCAGGAGAGCTGGTGGCGTTCGTAGGCGAAAGTGGTGTGGGAAAAACCACCTTATTGAAACTTATTGCTGGACTGATAGCACCTGACCAGGGTACTATTTTGCTGGAAGGAAAGCCTGTAATTCCTCCTGCAGGGAGACGCCTAGCAGGACATCCCGATATCAAAATGGTCTTTCAAGAACCACAGCTTTTTCCTCATCATACTATTCGAGAAAACATCCTTCATCCTATCCGGCATTACCCCAAAGCTGATCAGGAAGCGCGTCTGGCATTTCTTTTGGCACTCGGCCGACTGGAAAATGTAGTAGATCGCCTTCCCAGAATGCTTTCTGGTGGGCAACGACAACGCGTAGGGATGGCAGTAGCATTGGCTGATTCTCCCCAAGTACTTTTACTCGATGAGCCTTTCAATCAATTAGATACGTTACTGAAACAGCAAATCTCATCTGAACTATTAGCAATGATTCGCTCAACAGGGATGACAAGCCTCTTTGTTACCCATCAACTAGAAGAGGCACTCAACATTGCCGATAGAATAGGGATACTTCACCAAGGAAAACTATTACAGTTTGCCGATCGCAGCACCTTGTTAAAATCTCCCAAGAATGCATATATCAAGCGGCTCCTACAGCCTTTTCAAACTCGTTTGTATATACAAATTGATTCTTCTATCAACCTTACTATTGACGAAGCACTATCAAATAATGTTACCTTCGTAAGCCGAGTAAAGGCGTCTACAGCGCATTATCATCTACTAATCATCAGGCAACTCGATGCTGCCTATACTACTACTCCCCTCTTTCAAAGTACTAAGCAACTTGCCGAAAAAGCAGCTATCCCTTTTATCGTTTGTAGCAATACTTGTACTTTATCTACGCAAGAGATGATCGAATTAGGGATTGATCTACACATTCCTTTCTTAGAAAACTTCACTGATCAGCTTACTCATTTTCTTCATTTTATAGAGAAAATAAGAAATTAAAGACATTTTGACACCTTAAAAAGTGCTAAAAATCTTAAAATAAGACAAATTGGCATTAAAATACGCTCAGATAAGTCATCTTGTAGTGCAATCATCGCAAAAAGGGCTTTGGTATTAGAGTTGTTTCTTACTAGACAAAAATTGACAAACACACAAAACTTAAATATTAAAAGTTATGACACTCGTAAGAAGAAGAAACTACTTTCCAACTGTTTCAAATTTATTCGACAACTTTTTTAAAGATGGCTTCTTAAGTGACAACGTATCTGATGAATTCACTTTACCCGCCATCAATGTAAACGAAAAAGAAAATAGCTACCAGATAGAAGTAGCTGTACCAGGTCTTAAGAAAGAAGATTTTAACGTAGAAGTTAACGAGAATATCCTGACTGTTTCTTCTGAGAAGAAGGCAGAGACTGAACAAAAAGAAGAGGGAAGATACACCCGTAGAGAGTTTCACTACAGTACTTTCAGCCGCTCCTTTACTTTGCCTAAAAATGTAGATGCAGAGAAGATAGAAGCAAACTACTCAGAAGGTATCCTCAGCATTCACCTTCCTAAGTTAGGGGAAGTGAAGCAGCCTACTAAAAATATTACAATTAAGTAATTATTCGTGAATGTAGATCAATCTGTGAGAACGCTATTGCGTTCTCACAGATTTTATACGTTTAGCAAATGATGTTAAAAAATGTTAATTTTAATTATTGAGCAATATTTACACACCATTTTTGCGTACATGACGTTTAAACAGCGTAAAGTAAACTTGGACTATGTTAAACGCTTAAAATATATTCAACCCTTATGAAAGAAGCACTCAAAATCATTTCGGCCGCCATATTAGGTAGCGCCCTAACGGTAGGGAGCATGCAGGTTTTTGACCTGGGCGGCGATACCGTTAAAATAGAACACACCAATGGTATTCCTTCTCAATCTACTTTTTTTAAGGATGTAGATGGGAAAACCATCAACTTTGATTTTACAGCTACTGCTGAAAAAGTAATGCCTGCAGTAGTAGCGATTAAGTCTACCGTACAAAATAAGCCTACCAGCTACGGGAATGGCCTTCAAGACGAATTTTTCAGACAGTTCTTTGGTGATCCACGCCCCCAGCAACGTGGCTTCAGTGTAGGCGCAGGTTCGGGTGTTATCATCTCTGAAGATGGCTATATTGTCACCAACAATCACGTGGTACGCGATGCAAGAGATGTAGAAGTAGCCCTTACAAACGGGAAAACCTACAAGGCTGAGATTATCGGCTTAGATCCTTCTACAGATTTGGCACTGATTAAAATTAAAGCCAGTAACCTACCTACCTTAAAATTTGTAGACTCTGATCAGGTAAAGATTGGTCAGTGGGTCATGGCTGCTGGTAATCCATTCAACCTTACTTCTACGGCTACAGCCGGTATTGTGAGTGCCAAAGGACGTAGCATCAATATCTTAAAGGATAAGTTTGCGATTGAGTCATTCATACAGACAGATGCTGCTATCAACCCTGGTAACAGTGGTGGTGCACTTGTAGATATTAGCGGCGGTTTAATTGGTATTAATACCGCTATAGCCAGTCCTACAGGTGCTTACTCAGGATATGGTTTTGCAGTACCCGCTAACATTGTAAGTAAAGTAGTAGAAGATTTGATTCAGTATGGCAGTGTAAAAAGAGGTATTCTTGGTGTGAGCATTAGTACCGTAGACGGTAACGTTGCGAGAGAAAAAGACCTTTCTGTAACGGATGGTGTGTATGTAAATGATGTATCATCTGGTAGCGGTGCTGAAAAAGCAGGTATTCAAGCAGGTGATGTCATTACAAGCGTAAATGGAAAGCGAGTAACGAAATCTCCTGAGCTACAAGAATTGATTGCACGTCGTCGTCCTGGCGATAAGGTTCAACTTATTGTAAACAGAGATGGTAAGAAAAAAGAATTTGAGGTAACATTGATGAGCAATGCGGCAGAAACACCGTTGGTAAGTTCTAGCAAGCTGGGTAATATAGAAAGTACGCTAGGGGCAGAGTTTGAAACCGTGAGCAAAGAATTGGCCAGTCGCCTTGACATCGACGGTGGGGTAAAAGTAACTAACGTACAAAGAGGAAAGCTAGGCAGCGCAGGGGTAGACAACGGTTTCATTATCACCCGTGTTAACAAGCAAACCGTTACCTCCATAGAGGATTTCAAAGAGGCGTTAGAAAAAGCCAATGGCGGTGTAATGCTTGAAGGCGTCTATGAGGATGTAAGTGGTAGTTTCTACTACGCATTTGGGATGTAGCCTATTTAGTGTATAAATAACAAAAGGAGCTTTTTCTAGGAAAGGGCTCCTTTTCTATTTTACTGATATTTAATAATACCTTATCTGCTCTACTGTGTCGCTTTTATAAATGTTATAGTTGTAATTTTGAGCCAATGTCTCTATAGCCTCTTCCTCATTGATAGACTTTTCAGTAACAGGGTTATTTGATGCTTCTGTTGCAACAGGTTCACTATTTTTAACAATGAGAAAACTCCCAAGGGCAACAACAAAAAAGAAAAGAATAATCAAGAGATTAAAGCAACTCTTCTCTACATTTCCCAGCATAATGAATGTGTAAACGTATTTTTGAACCTCCTTTTGCTCATCAGAAAACGCACTTTCTCAAGAAAATCACAAGCATACAGAATAAAAACATAATGATAGAAATACGATTGATACCGTGCATCATTCGTAAATTAAAATTGGTGGGATGGCTACCGTCATTTTTTTTAAAGACTCTTACAAAATACCTTAACACTTCTCCTACCTTAAAAAACTCTTTTAAACGGCTCATTCAAGTATATATTAAATTTTTGTAAACAAATGGCTGATAAATTTGCAGTAGAACAGGCGTTCCTACGAAAATGTTTGTGAGATCGCTTTTTGTTTCGTTACTTCACGTACTCATACAAACATACTTGACCTCAATATTGCCTACTCACTAAATGGCGCAATAGATATTCTCGCATGACCTTCTCTTCACAACAACTCCTCGCCTTTACAAAAGCCATTTTTGTAAAAATAGGCTTTTCTGAAAAAGATGCTACTTTAGCCTCTAAAGTTCTTATAAGTGCAGATTTAAGAGGGGTAGACTCACATGGTATCGCACGTTTAGCTGGATACATTGATTTATGGAAAGCCAAGCGACTCAACCCAACCCCTCATCTGCAAGTGGTACACGAAACACCTTCTACCGCTACCCTCGATGGTGATGCAGGCGTTGGTTTAGTAGTAGCTCCACAGGCGATGACCATCGCCATCGAAAAAGCGCGTCAAGTGGGTACTGGCTGGGTAGCGGTAAAAAACTCCAATCACTTCGGTATCGCTGGCTATCACGCAATGATGGCCTTGGAAGACGATATGATCGGTATTGCCATGACCAACGCTAGCCCCATTGTAGCACCTACCTTCGCTATTGATAAAATGCTAGGAACGAATCCCATCGCCGTAGCCATTCCAGCGCTAGAGCAGCCTCCTTTTGTGGCAGATTTCGCTACTACGACCGTCGCCAACGGTAAGTTTGAAATTCTAGAAAGACAAGGGAAAGAGGCTCCTCTTGGTTGGTTGCAAGATGAAAAAGGGCAGCCTACCTCCGATCCTACCGCCCGTAAGCGAGGGGGTGCTTTGTTACCACTAGGAAGTGACCGCACACACGGCAGCCATAAAGGCTATTGCTTAGGCGCCTTGGTAGATATTTTCACAGCGGTATTTTCTGGTGCTAACTATGGCCCTTGGGTGCCTCCTTTTGTCAGTTACCTGCCTTTAGTTGAGCCTCCCGTAGGTGAAGGTATTGGTCATTTCTTGGGTGCTATACGCCTCGATGCCTTTCGTCCTGCAGAGGAACTTAAAAAGCATATGGATCAATGGATTACACGTTTTAGACAAGCCAAAGCGACAGAAGGCCAGCAAGTCCTTGTGCCGGGTGATCCAGAGCGTGCTACTGAGGCAATAAGAAGAGAAGAAGGTATTCCCTTAATGGAAAGTGTTGTGGAGAAACTACAACTCTTGGCGCAGGAATTCAAGGTAAGCTGGCCATAAAAAAGCATCACTCCTACGTTTCATAGAAGCGATGCTCATTACTAAACGAATTGGTAGGGCTAGTTAAACTTTACACCTGCAGCTTTTTTACCTGCTGAGTACACTACAGCGTCTACTGTATCTTTTTTGTTTACTTTTTTAGCCATACGGGTAATGTCTCGCTCTATACTATGATTCACTAATCCATTAGTCAAGTAGCTTAGTAGTTTGATACCGCTGGTTTTACTATTCACTACCTGATAGGTTTGTAAAGGCTCTGCTAAAATATACACTTTCGTATTTTTGATCTCGCCCACCTGTGCGATTTGCTGCGTCTGAGGAGAAGCGGCTTCGGTAAAACGTATAATCTGTACCTGCTTGCCTCCTTCATACAAAATGGCATCCCAGTCTTTCTCCTTTCGTTCTGCTTTTCTTTTGGCTCTTTTTACAAGTCTTGCTACCCGATCAGAAATACTTTCGTTTACAAGTCCTTGCGAGAAAATAGAACCTGCCTTCAAACCTGACTTTCGATTGAGTACTACTTCATACGTTCTGGTAGGTTTATTTAAAAAATATACTTCTACACCATTTACTTTCTGTACTTTGGCGAGTCCTGTGGCTGAGCTTTGGGCTTGTACTACAATAGTAGCGATAAGAAGCCAACCTACTAACATCATCTTTTTCATAGGGTATTACTGGTTTAAATATAAGTAAAATAATAACTGCCCTCGAAAGTAGGCACTCAATAGCGGTTACACTAGCCAAGGCGGATCAAGCCGCTATAAAAAAGGATCAAACGTAGCTTTTAGGAGATGAAAATGCAATGCTTAGATTAGTTCGAAGGCGTCTAGTAGTAATTTTACCCCAAATAGCATAAATATAATACCTGCTATTCGATTCACGTACTGTAGGGTTTTAGGGGTAAAAAACTTTTTAAGCCTGCTAGCAAAAACAGCAATACCTACTTCTGTACCAAAAATGGCTAGCAAGCAGGCGATAAAAAAGACGATGACTTCATTGATCAAGAAGTTGTCTTCGGTAAGTTTTGCTACGATAGCCACCCAAATAAAAAAATTAGCTGGATTAAGTGTGTTTAATAAAAAGCCATTACCTAAAAAATACAAGTTGCTTCCCCATTGTGTCTTAGGATACACTAGCTGTGAGTTTTTCTTCGTAATGCTTACAATGCCTAGCGCTATCAGTAAACAAAAACCCAAAAGATTTACATAAAAGTCGAAGTTATCTATTTCAGGTAGGTATTGTGCGCCAAAAATAGCCGCCAAAATAAAGATAATATCGGCTATTATTACTCCTAAAGCGATAAAGACACCACTTTTATAGCCATAGTCTATGCTATTTTGAATAAGAGAGAAAAAAACAGTTCCCAACATCAAGCTAAAAACCATTCCTGTTCCTAAACCATATAAGAAAGCATACACCATAAGAATATATATTCAATAAGAACACACAAAACTATGCCCCTGCTTTTGCCGTTTCAAAAATAAGTAGAATTCTTTTTTCTCAAATGATATCTAACTTTTATTTCCCTATGCGTACCTCCCATTTATTACTCACTTTTATGTTCTGTTGGTTTACTTCTTTGGCCTTTGCTCAAATAGATACCGAAGCCAACCTTCAAGCCATCAACCAAAAACGGCAAAAAATTAATCGAATTGGCATGATCACTTTAGGCTCCTGGGCCATTGGAAATATCGCCACAGCAGGCTTTAGCATTAGTAATGCTGAGGGAAGTAGAAAACATTTTCACCAAATGAACTTAGGCTGGGGAGCTGTCAACCTTGCCCTAGCAGGTTTTGGTTATTACAGCGCGCTTACTGAGCCACAACTACTCTCTTTGAACGAAACAGTAGATAAACATTATCAAATTCAGAAAATTCTATTGCTCAATAGTGGGCTGGACTTAGCCTACATGGCTTCTGGTCTTTATTTAAGAGAACGTGCCAAAAACGATGCAAATCGGCAAGATATGTTTGAAGGTTTTGGAAATTCACTAATTTTACAGGGAGGTTTCTTGTTTGTATTTGATGTTACCTTGTATTTAATACATCGTACGAACAACCCAAAAGTCCAGCAATTACTGGAAAATGTTCAGTTATCCTACAATCAGATTGGTTTTGTCTATCAATTTTAAGTCATCTTTTTTATGCGTCATTTATTGCTCTTTTTTTGTAGCTGCTTTTTTTTACTTCTTTTTTCTCAATGCGATACCTACAAAGCAGATCCAACCCTAAAGCTTTTCCCTTTTTACAAGAAAAACCAGTATGGATTTATGGATAGTACTGGTAAAGCGGTAATTCCTGCTAAGTTTGATGCGGTAAAGGAGTTTCAGGAAGGTGTAGCAGCGGCCCAAGAGAATGGACAGTGGGGCTTTATACGCCAAGATGGGGAATGGCTTATAGAGCCTGCCTATGAAGAGTTGTACAGTTTTTCAGATGGATTAGCCGCTTTTGCAGAAACAGAAAATGGGAAGCTAGGCTTTCTTAACGAAAAAGGGCAGGTAGTGATTCTACCTACCTATGATTTCGTTAAGCCTTTCCAAGGAGGCCTGGCTGCTGTAAGTCAAGGAGATAGGTGGCATTTTATTAATAAAGAAGGAGAAAAAGTTTTTGAAAACTCTTTTAGCTATGCTGAAAACTTTCACGAAGGGCTAGCGGTTGTCCAGAATGCTGATGGGGCATTTCAATACATCAATGAGAAGGGAGACTACCTTACAGATGACGCTTACCTACTTGCACAAAACTTTCAAGAAAATTGGGCGTTGGTGGCCGATGGGATACAAGGTGCTGAAGATCAGCCTGATTCTTTAATTTATCATTTTATCAATGCACAAGGGAAAGTACAGCTCACCAACTTACCTTATGATATTGTCACTCCTTTTTCCGAAGGGCTAGCGGGCGTTGCCCTTACTGAAGGGCAAGGCCAGGATACACTTCTTGTAGGGATTATTGATAAAAAAGGAAGAGAAGTTGTAGCGCCTACTTACGAAAGCACCTATGGCATTGTATTCGTACACTACCAAGAAGGCTTATCGCCCGTGATGGAGGATAATACGTGGGGTTATTTAAATAAAAAAGGAGCATTGGCCATTCCTATACAGTACCAGGAGGCAGGTAACTTTAAAAATGGTCTTGCCTTAGTCAAAAAAGAAGATAAAATTTATTATATTAATCCAAAAGGTGAGCAAATTGGAAAGGAATGGGAATACGATACCAACACTACTTTTGTTCTCAATTTCCAGCGCTAAAACTATGAATATTCGAATCTACATATGCTTAATAGGTCTGCTCTTTACAGGTGCTGAGTCATGGGGACAGCTTTTCCCTACGGTACAACGCAAGGCAGAAATATTGCAACAACCTGCTTCTATACAAATACAACGACTTTACAGGCTCAACTCCTCTTATGAAGAGTTGAATCTTAATATTTCTCCTGATGGAAAATACCTGTTCTTTATGTCTAAACGCGGCGGACAACCTTGGACGGGTTATCCTAGAACAAGGCGAGATGGTACGAAAGAATATGATGGAGACATTTGGTATTCCAAAAAAGTGGGTGGTATCTGGCAATCTCCCATTGCTTTAAGTGGTAAGATCAATACCTACGATGGGGAAGATGAACCCAACATCTCACCCGATGGACAAAATGTATACTTCCAAAGCTGGATCAACTGGGAACGCAGGTACGGGCCTTACTATCAGGCTTCTCTAAATGGGGCACAGTGGGGTACGCCCAAGCCACTAGGGGGAGGCATTCATCTTTTCTTTAGGGATAAAGTCACACAGTTTCAAGGAACCTAAGCCGCTGATGGAATGACGATTTCACCTGATGGTAAAACTTTTATTGTGGCAGCGGGGGCAGATTATTACGGTGATATGGATTTATACATTAGTAAAAAAGATGCCTACGGTAAGTGGTCGTATTTAAAGCGGCTGTCAGTAAGTACCGCCGAAAACGAGCGTTCTCCTTTTATTGCTGCTGATGGCAAAACTATTTACTTTGCTTCTGATGGCTACAAAGGCTTAGGCGGGCTCGATATCTTTAAAGGAACCCTGAATAGCAACGGTACAGTTACCAACATCGTAAATGTGGGTAAGCCTTTTAATACATCTCAGAATGACTACAGTTTTATTGTAACGGCTGATGGCCGAGAGGCGTACTTCGTCCGTAATGGCGATATTCACTACGCTAATATCACGAACTCTCCTGAGAAAATGAAGCCACAAGCTACGCTTATTGTAAGTGGTATGGTAACAGATAAAAACACACAGAAACCTTTAGGGGCCAGCGTAGTATTTAAAAATGCTACAGGTGTAGTAGTGGCTACCGCTAAGAGTAATTCAGTAACGGGAGAATTTAGCGTGGTGATCAACAAGGTGGAAAGTAAATTTTACCAAAGTGTAAAGAAAAATCAGTATAAGAATTTTGCCACTACCCTGAACATTACCTATAATAATGCAGGAAGGAATAGTATTACAGCCAATGCCCAGCTTGAAAAAGAAGACCAAACACCAGTCTTGACCCAAGCAGAACAACAGAAAAAACTAGAAGAGGAAAAACGTAAGCAAGAGCAACTCAAGAAGCAACAATTAGAAAAAGAGAGAAAAGCTATTCTACAACAAGAAGGTGCAGCTAGTGTTTATGAGGAGAATCCTAAACTACGTAAGCAAAAATAAGATTTTAACCACTAATTTTCAATGAAACAACCTTTACCCGTATCATTCACTTTTTTGCTATTGATATTTTTCATTTCTCAAAGCCAAGCACAAATGGTCAATGGTGTTCCTGTTGAAAAGCTAGATTTACAGTATATTCAGCTAAGCATGGGACCTGGCCGAAATAACAAGGTAGTTTTTGTAGATATTGGGCAACGACAAGAGGACGTGATTGTCTCGGAATTGCGCCTAAAAGATGAGCAAGGGAAAGCCATGCGTTTTAATTCCCTTGTAGATGTACTTAACCTCTTCTACGAAAATGGATATGAATATGTTGATTCCTATGGTTTTTCTGAAAAAAGCGCTGGCATACATCTCTTGAAAAAAAGAAAGTAAATGATATAAAGCATAAGGGGAAACTCATGATAGCTTCCCCTGTATTATGTATCATTCGTATATTAAGTGCTAGTTAGTCGCGGTTTCTTTCAGTTTATCACCAAATACCTTTCTCAATTTCTCTACCTTAGGCTGAATCACATAGCTACAGTAAGGCTGTGATTGATTATTATTGTAATAATTCTGATGGTAATCTTCTGCCACGTAGAAATTTTTGTAAGGCGTTACTTCCGTTACTACTGGGTTCTTATAGGCTTTCTCTTCGTTCAGCTTGTTTTTGTAGTAAGTGGCTTGTTCTTTTTGTTCTGCTGTATGATAAAAGATAGCAGAACGATATTGTGGTCCCACGTCATTACCTTGTCGGTTCAAGGTAGTAGGATCGTGCGTTGTAAAGAACACCTCTAATAGCTCTTTGAAAGAGATGACCTTGGGATCATAAGTAACTTGGCAAACCTCCGCGTACTTAGTATTCCCAGAAGCTACTTGCTTATAAGTAGGGTTAGGTTTTTCACCACCAGAGTAGCCTGATTCTACCTTTACAACACCTTCTAAACGTTGAAAAACGGCTTCTACACACCAAAAGCACCCTGCGCCAAAAGTGATTATCTCGTACTGTCCATTATTTGTATCCATTGCAGTGATCTTTGAAGAATTGTTAGATGAATTACTCTTAGACATGCAAGCGCTTATCACAAAGATACTCGCCCACATTAACCAAAACTTTTTCATAGTCTTTTTCTTTTTTATAATTGTCAAAACTGAATGTACCTCAAAAAGTTCAGAGAGAAAGTCGGCTAGGCGTCATAATCAAAATGAACTACCTGCTTCACCTCAGGATGTAAACTCAGCGCCACCGGACAGCTTTTGGCTACCTTCTCCAATTGTGCTCTTGTCTCTTGAGAAAGCTGAAGTCCGCTAGGAAAATGAAAAGTAATCTCGATAGAAGCAATTTTACGCGGCTGGCTAGTCATCTTTTTGGTAGTTTCCCAAGTAGTACCTTCTAGTGATACTTGATTTTTTGTTGCCCAAATACCCATGATAGTCATCATGCAGCTCCCAAGGGCGGCACTTACCAGATCAGTAGGCGAAAAGGCCTCTCCTTTTCCCTGATTATCAGTAGGAGCATCTGTTAGGAGTGTATTTCCAGACGAAACGTGCTTATTGTGGGTACGCAAATTCCCTTGGTAATGTGATTGTACAGTAGGCATATGTAAATTCGTTTATATGGATGAACAAATATTTTAAAATTTAGGTTAAAACCATAGATATTTGTAATTTAGAACAAAACTATTAAGCATCCATCTTATATGTTTCTCTGTAGGGTCATATCACTCATAGTGATTATTTTAGGAAGTAGTAGCAGTTATCTCTTATCTCAGAATTTGTTGGAGGATGACTTCACCAAGGAGCTGGTTTTTGGGGTGAGCCTTAATACCAATGGAGGGCTTCCTGCTGGTGTACAGTTCAAGTATGGAAAGATTAAAAACTCCCAAACAAACGTTACTTACGGCTTAGAGATAGTAGGCATTAAACACCCTAAAGAGCGCAGAGTCATCAATGGTAATTCCCCGAGTGGTTTACCCTTTATCGATGGGAAGGAAAACTATTTATTTAGTATTCGCCCAGAGTATGGTAGAGAGGGAGTCCTCTTCAGGAAAGCTTCTCAAGAAGGCGTACAAGTGAATGCTATTTTTGCGGTAGGGCCTAGCATTGGGATTGTCAAGCCTTATATGATTTGGTACAATGTTGCTCCTGACGCAAGCGGCCAGACGCTCAGAGAAATCCCTTACAGACCAGCAGAACTCGATCCTAGCAGGATTTACGGAAGAGGAAGCTTTTTTAGTGGTTGGGATCAAACAAGTGTCGCCTTGGGTGGACATGTAAAGTTAGGGCTTTCTTTTGAAGTAAGTGCTTTTCAAAAAGCTATTACGGGAATAGAAGTAGGCTTTACGCACGAGGTCTTCGACAGAACCGTTACCATCCTTAATAGCAACCTAGGAGAGGTAGAAAACTCCAATAGTTTTACTTCTGCCTACTTGATGTTCTTCTTTGGTGCTAGAAAGTAAATTCCTTACCTTGTAGTCTTTAGTCTTTGTAATAATATTTGTGAGATATGATTGAATTACCTGTTGTTAGTTCAGAAAAGAAATCTAAGAAACCCAACTGGTTACGTGTCAAGCTACCCGTTGGAAAAGAATACGCAAAAGTTAGAAAATTAGTAGATACCTATCAACTTCATACCATTTGTGAGAGTGGCAACTGCCCCAATATGGGGGAGTGTTGGGGCGCAGGCACCGCTACCTTTATGATTTTAGGAAATGTTTGTACGCGTAGCTGTACTTTTTGTGCAGTAGCGACGGGTCGTCCTAGCGAATACGATACTGACGAACCTCGCCGCGTAGCAGAGGCCATTCAGCTTATGGAGGTAAAGCACGCGGTGATTACTTCTGTCAATAGAGATGAGTTGAAAGACAGAGGAGCCGAAATATGGTATCAAACGGTGAAGATGGTTAAAGAACTCTCACCCAGTACTACCATAGAGACGCTTATTCCTGATGTAAAAGGAAACTGGGAAGCACTCTACAGGATGATTAGTGCGGGGCAAGAAGTAGCCTCACACAATATGGAAACCATCGAGCGCCTGTATCGTCGTGTGCGACCACAAGCCAAATACCCTAGAAGCTTAGAGCAACTAAAGTTGATGAAAGAGTACGGTAAGCGCACCAAGTCAGGTATTATGTTAGGATTAGGAGAAACCGACGATGAGGTGTACAAAGCCATGGACGATTTGGTAGAAAACGGCTTAGATATTCTCACTTTAGGGCAATACCTACAGCCCACGAAAATGCACCTAGAGGTAGTAGAGTATGTACATCCTGATAAGTTTGCACATTTCAAGGAAGAGGGTTTGAAGCGTGGTTTAAAATATGTAGAATCAGGACCACTGGTGCGCTCTTCTTACCATGCCGAGCGACACGTAAACGTATAGTTATTTTTTGAAAGAAGGCAAAGAGATACCTCTTTGCCTTTTTCTATTGTCTACAATTCACTTATGGAGCTTTATTACCAACAACTAGGCGAAGGAACGCCTATTATTATTCTACACGGTCTTTTTGGTTCTTCTGACAATTGGTCGAGCATAGGAAAAGAACTGGCCACCTCCTACCAAGTTTTCTTAGTAGACCAGCGTAATCACGGGAAATCACCTCACCACGAGCAGTGGGATTATGATGTCATGAGTGAAGATTTAAAAAATTTTATAGAACAGCAGGCACTCTCTTCGCCTATTGTATTAGGGCATTCTATGGGTGGTAAAACAGCCATGTGGTTTGCTTGTAAGTATCCCCAATTACTCTCGAAGCTTATCGTAGCCGATATGGGTGCACGCGCTTATGCACCTCACCACCAAACCATTTTAGAAGGACTCAATGCCGTAGCTATTGATCAATTAAAGAGTCGTAAAGAAGCAGATGAGCAGCTTGGACAATACATTCCTGATTTTACTACACGTGCTTTTCTTTTAAAAAGTCTCTACAGAGACAATGGTCAGTTTGCTTGGCGGATCAATCTTCCTGTCATCACGAATAATATTCTCAATATTATGGAAGCGCTTCCGGCTGCTTACACTTTTTCGGGAGAAACACTTTTTGTACGTGGTGGGAAATCAGATTATATACAAGAAGAGGACGTTCCTACTATTAAAACCCATTTTCCTCAAGCAACTTTGACTACTATTGCTGAAGCTGGACACTGGCTACATGCAGAGCAGCCAAAGGCTTTTTTGGAAACTATTACCCATTTTATTAAATGATATGAAAAGAGTATTCATTGTAGTGGCCATCATCATTGTAGCGAGTGTTATTGTACTAGTTGGACTACGTATCTATACTAAATCCTTTAGCCCAGAGGCAGAGGCTTCCTTTCAGCAAGGAGATTTTACGATACAGGTTGACTATTGCCAACCTACTAAAAAAGAAAGGCTTATTTTTGGTAAAGAACAAGACGAAGCACTTGTACCCTACGGTAAAGTATGGCGCACTGGTGCTAATGAGGCCACCCTCATTGAACTTAGCCAACCTATTACTTTTATGGATGGTCAAACCCTAGCCGCAGGGCGTTATTCAATTTTTACTGTTCCTCAGGTTGACGAATGGACGATCATTTTCAACGAAGAAACGGGACAATGGGGCACTAATTACGATGAAGTACAAAATCACCTCTCAGTTACGGCAAGTAGCGAGGCGCTTGAAGAGGAAATAGAATCCTTTACTATTAGCTTTACAGAGAAAGCCAACCAAATTGACCTTGTACTTCGCTGGGATCGTACCAAGGTAGTTTTGCCTTTTAAGGTAGAAGGCTAATGGTAAGAAAAGCAAGCTACTTACAAAAGTTTTGATTACTCGATACACTTGAAAAGGATACAAGTAAAGAAAGGACAAATTCTCCAGAGAAAAGGTGATCTTCATACTAAGGCTTATGAAGTGAAATCAGGCTTGCTGCGTAGCTACGCTATTGATGAAAAAGGCAAAGAACATATCTTCTTGTTTGCTCCCGAAGGATGGATTATGGCAGATAGCAATGACTACGATCAGCCTGCTGCTTTATTCATTGATGCACTAGAAGATACCATCCTAATTGAAAAAGAAAAACTAGCGGTAAAGGTACACGAGATGTCTAAGCTTATTAAGCGCCTCAATGTATTACAGCAGCGCGTTATTATGCTGATGAGCGCCTCGGCCATTGAGCGCTACGAACACTTTATCGAAACCTATCCTGATATTGTGCAACGTGTTCCTCAAAGAATGATCGCTTCCTACCTAGGCATTACACCTGAAGCCCTTAGTACTGTTAAAAGGCAACAAGTTCTTAAGAAATAACTAAGTATAAATTCAGTCATTTATTAATCTACATTAAGGCATAAGTTGTACTTTTCCTATAGTTTTGCTTTACATTTTGTAAAATGAACGATCAAAACAAATAACCCATGAAAAAATTTAAAATCACCTATTGGATAAGTACTGGTTTGTTCACCCTTCTTATGATCTTTTCAGTTGGTAACTATTTTTTTCAAACGGACCAAGTAAAAGCAGCTTTCGAGTCTTTTGCTTATCCAAGCTATCTGGTAATTCCTTTAGGGATTGTCAAGATTATAGGGGTAGTAGTCCTCTGGTTTGCCCCCAACTTTTTGCTAAGAGAATGGGCTTATGCGGGTTTCTTCTTTAACATTATCTTGGCTTTTTTTGCCCATTTGATGATCAATGATGGACAGTTTGCAGGTGCACTCATTGCGTTGGTATTGCTTCTTACTTCTTATTTTTCAAGGAAAAAAGCCTTTGTGCTCAACCTATCGACACAGTAATAAACTAAGTTTTTCACGTGCCTCAGAAGTAGCTCTTGAGGCTTTACAGCCGTGTAATCTCCGCTCCCAATGCATTCAATCGGCCGTCAATGTTTTGGTAACCTCGGTCGATCTGTTCAGCATTAGCAATAATGCTCGTTCCTTCGGCAGAAAGTGCTGCTATCAGTAAAGCAACGCCTGCACGAATATCGGGCGAGCTCATTTTGATTCCTTTGAGAGAAGTCTTTTTATCTAAACCTATGACGGTAGCACGATGCGGATCACAGAGAATGATTTGTCCACCCATATCAATGAGTTTATCTACAAAGAAGAGCCTACTTTCGAACATTTTCTGATGAATAAGCAGCGTTCCTCTCGCTTGAATAGCTGTCACTAAAACGATACTGAGCAGATCAGGCGTAAAGCCAGGCCAAGGCGCATCATCTATTTTTAGGATAGAGCCATCGAGAAACGTTTCTATCTCATAACTGTCTTGGGCAGGAATATAAATATCGTCTCACTTATAGGTCATTTGAATTCCCATTTTCTGATAAACACGTGGGATACAACCTAACTGAGGAATTTGGCAATCTTTAATGGTAATTTCGGAAGCAGTCATGGCAGCCATTCCTATAAAGCTCCCGATTTCTATCATATCAGGTAGAATGGTATGAGTCGTTCCTTTAAGTGCTTCCACCCCTTCTACAGTGAGTAAGTTAGAGCCTACCCCGGTAATCTTTGCCCCCATGCGATTGAGCATTTTACACAGTTGCTGTATGTAAGGCTCACAAGCCGCATGGTAGATGGTGGTGGTTCCTTTGGCAAGTACAGCAGCCATCAAAATATTGGCTGTACCTGTTACAGAAGCTTCATCTAAGAGGATGTAGTTTCCTTGTAGGTTGGTGGCATCGATCTCGAAGAAGCCTGTTTTAGCATCATAATCGAACTGTGCACCTAAGGCTTGAAAACCCAAAAAGTGCGTATCGAGTCGGCGACGTCCTATTTTATCGCCACCTGGACGAGGGATTTTACTTCTCCCAAAGCGAGCGAGTAGCGGCCCGAGAATCATAATAGATCCTCTCAGTGCACTTGCTTTTTGGATATAAGCAGGTGTTTCTAGGTAATTTAAATGAATGTTGCGCGCCTCGAATTTATAAGAAGAAGCGGAAAGTTTATCTACTTTTACACCTAAGTCCACGAGAATCTCAATGAGCTTATTCACATCTCGAATATTAGGAATATTATGTACCTCTACAGGTTCTTCGGTAAGTAGCAGCGCACATAAGATTTGTAGTGCTTCATTTTTAGCTCCTTGTGGTACGATTTCTCCTTTAAGAGAAGCGCCGCCACGTACTTGAAAAGATGACATTATTTATAGAAGTAAGTTGTAGTAAAAGGGATTGGTTTATCTTTTTCTTTTTTTCTTATTGAGGTTGTTTTTCATCTTTTTATTATTTCTGTTTTGTCCGTTTGATACTTTCTTCACTTGTGAATCAAAATACCCATGGGCTCTTACTTCTGCTATGTCTATCATGAGTTGATTATCAGAAAGTTCTTTTATTTGCTCTAGGATTAGGTCATCTTCTACGTTGTCTTTGTTCCAAGTCATGTAGAAACCTTTCATAAGCCTCCCAATATGAATGATGGCTGCTTTGCGTTCTTCTTCATTTTGTAACGCGCAGGCTTGTTCTATAAGTAGCTCTACATTTTTACCATAGTGCCTATACCTGATCCTATTATTACTATATGCCACTTTCTGTGGTTTTTTACCAATAGCAGTGGGCTCTGGCATAGGATAAGGGGCATCGATGTCTAGTCTAAACTTAGACATAATATAGAGGTCGTCCCATAACTTACTCTGGCTGTCAATTTGTTCTTTGTAAGTAGGATGAATCTGACGCATCAATTCTACTAAAGCATGCGCCAATTTGGTACGCTTTGCCTTGTCTTGGATTGTCAGTAAATAGTCTACTAGTTTTTGTACATTTCTTCCGTATTCTTTCAGAATAAGGGTATCACCATTTTTATATTCGTACATAAGTATAATAAAGGGTTATTAAAAATCTCTTTTAGGCTGTATGCTTATCCGTGAATTTTGAGCTTGGCAAAACTCAACAAAAGTACTTTTTCACCTACTTCGTCGAACTGAATAGTAGCTTTCTTGCTTTTATCATCGCCTTGTACATCTTTTACAATGCCATACCCAAATTTGAGATGCTCTACTTTCATCCCTGCTTCAATGAAAGTAGTATCACTAGGTTTGAAGTTCGCAGAAGGCTTGTAGGTAATCTTTTTGGTAGACGTACTCTTAGGTTTTACTCGCTTTTTTACTAAGGTCTTTGAAGGAAGAATATTCCCTCCTACAGGAAAGGTATCTATCTTTCTTTCTTTCAGGCAACGTTCATCTATTTCTTCCAAAAATCTACTCGGTTCGCAGTCTTTTACCCGTCCAAAGCGATAGCGTGAAGTAGCGTAAGACAACGTGAGCCGTTTCTCCGCACGGGTGATGGCCACATAAAAAAGACGGCGTTCTTCTTCGAGATCGGCCCTACTTCCTATCATTTGCTGGGAGGGGAACAAGTCCTCTTCTAGCCCTACCACATACACGTACTTAAACTCTAAGCCCTTGGCGGAGTGGATCGTCATGAGGGTTACTTTCTCTTGATTTTCACCTTCCTCCTCTTCGTCAGCATTGGTGAGGAGCGATACTTCCTGTAAGAAAGCACCAATAGATTTATCTGGATTTTCTGGATTGTCTACAAACTCTTTGATACCGTTAAGCAGTTCTTGTACATTTTCGTAACGTGCCAGCCCTTCAATCGACTTGTCTTCGTAGAGCTCTTTCATCAAGCCAGACATTTTGGTAATTTCTAGCGCCGCTGTGTAGGCGTCTTTTTCTTGGGTGGTTACCTCAAAGCTCTTGATAAGCGTAGCAAAGTTATCGATTGTGACGGCTGGTCGTCCCTTAATGTACTTATGGGCGTGCGTAAGTACCTCCCAGATAGAAACGAGGTTGTCTGCAGCAGCCACCCGAATCTTCGCCACAGTGGTATCCCCAATGCCTCTTTTAGGAAGATTGATGATGCGCTTAAAGGCTTCTTCGTCATTATGATTAATGGTAAAACGCAAGTAAGCAATAACATCCTTGATTTCTCTTCTCTGATAGAAAGAAAGCCCACCTACTACCCTGTACTTAATATTGAGTCGCCGCAGCGCTTCTTCAAAGCTTCTGGATTGCGCATTGGTACGGTATAGAATAGCAAAATCATTATTGCTGAGCTGATGTTGCATCTTAGACTCAAAAATATCTTGCGCAATGAGGCGTGACTCCTCAGCATCAGAAGTCGCTTTTAAGATTTCGATGTACTCACCTTGTTCATTGTTGGTCCAAACGCTCTTCTTGAGTTGGGCTTGGTTCTTGGCAATTACGGAGTTGGCCGCTTGTACAATATTTTTAGTAGAACGGTAGTTTTGCTCCAATCGAATGATTTTAAGGCTGGGGTAATCCCGCTCAAAGTTCAGAATATTCTGAATATCGGCTCCTCTAAAGGCGTAAATGGACTGGGCGTCATCTCCTACCACACAGATATTTTGATGCACTGCCGCTAGCTTTCTGGTAATAAGATACTGCGAGATGTTGGTATCTTGAAACTCATCTACCATCACGTATTTAAATTTATGCTGGTATTTATTGAGTATGTCGATATGGTCTCTAAAAAGGACATTGGTGTTAAACAATAGGTCGTCGAAGTCCATAGCGTTGGCCTTGAAGCAGCGCTTTTGGTAAATCGTATAGATTTTTCCAATCTCTGGGCGTTGGTAGCTCTCATCGTCCGCTCTGTAAACAGGATTCCCGATGTATTCTTTAGGAGACACCAACCTGTTTTTAGCTGCAGAAATCCGATTAAATACGACGTTGGCCTTGTATAGTTTATCGTCCAAGCCCAGCTCCTTTACAATAGTTCGAATAAGCGACTTAGAATCGTCTGTATCGTAGATGGAGAAGTCGCTCGTATAGCCAATACGATGCCCTTCTATCCGTAAAATTTTAGCAAAAATGGAATGGAAAGTTCCCATCCAGATGTTTTTGGCTTCATTGCCGATTACTGACTGAATACGATAACGCATTTCTGCAGCAGCTTTATTAGTAAAGGTAAGTGCTAAAATATTGTAAGCATCTACCCCATGGTAAATCAAATGGGCTATTCTGTAGGTAAGCACACGGGTTTTACCAGAACCTGCCCCTGCAATAATCATTAGAGGCCCTTCCGTATGGACAACTGCCTGGCGTTGTGGTTCATTTAAGGAATCTAAGTATTCCATAGTTTATTGAGCTATTTTACACTTTTAAAAGAATAATAGTGATAGGCGTAGCACATACCCTATAGCTTGCTATTCAGTTATTTTAAGGTTGATTTGATTTGTCGGATTCGCTCCTGTTTCGTTAATGTTGTGTAATTTACACTTTCTTGTGTAATTAATTCAAGTAATTGCTTTACTTTATCGTGATGAGGGATTGTTTTACCTGTTTTTACATCAATATATTTAGAAGTTGACCAAAGCAGATTTTTCAGTACCTTCTGCTCTATGTCCGTCATATAAAACTCCGTGACAATGGTGGTTTCATCGTAATAAATTACCTGCGAAAAAATCCAAACGATTTCTGCTACAAAAACCGACTTAATGTAAGAAATATTATGGTTATACGCAACCCAGCCTGCTTGGTACTCCTGAAAAAAATCGGCTGAGGTAAGCGCATAGTTTTGTAGTATTTGGTCTTCACGTGCATTGAAATAATAATCAAAATACTTAGCGTTATTGAGGTGGCGCAGTGGATCGCAATCTTGAAAACGGACAATCGCTTTGGAGGCCAACAGTGTAGGATATACTCGATCGGGATTAATTTGAAACATAGTGGCTACTATCAGGGCTTTGCTGGACTGCTTCATTGAAGCAGTGTGATATTTTAATTTTATTAAATAAGTTTAGTTTTTTGGTCAGATAAGGGTTTGGTTACTTTTTTAGTTGTTTGCTTTGTTACAGATTTAGTCTCTTTAAGGTTTTTTACACTTCCTCCACTCTTAAATTTCTTGTCTACCCCCCACGATTGCTTTTCCTTAGCAGTAGAGGGGTCTAACGTTTCTTTCTCTTCCATGATTCATAGGGTTTTGTTTGATGCATTTAAGGCAGCTTTAATCTGCTTTTCACAGTGTGTAAGCACTTCTTTTGCTGTTTGTGCTTGTGGTTCAATAGGCGTCAGAATATGCAATCTTAGGGGCAAAAATGATTCCACAGGTTGCATTTTATAGCGTGTAATGCGCCAAAAATTGTCGACAGCAATGGGAAGCACTAAGGCATTGGGTACTTCTTTTAGGAGCGTCTCAAAGCCGGCAATTTTGAAAGGACTTAACTGACCATCACGTGAACGTGTACCCTCTACAAAGATACATGCTGCAAAGTTATATTCAATAACTTCTTTAGCAAAATTTTTAATCGCTTGTAAAGAACCTAAACGATCTTTACGATCTATCAGAGCGTGTTTACCGTGCCTTAAGTTCCACGAAATACTAGGAACGTTTTTCGCAAGAGATTTTTTTGAGATAAATTTAACGTGATGTGTGCGCAATAAAGCTGTGCCAATAGCGGGTATATCAAGCATACTTTGATGGTTGCTAATGATGATGAGTGGGCGACCTTTCGGTATTTTTTTCAGGTAAGATTTTCCTTTTATACGGTATGTACTGGCAGTAAGCCACAGTGACTTTGTAAGTGTCCACATCAATGCATTGGGTGCCAAGGCATAAATACGATATGGAAAAAGAGAGAAAAGCATTAGGAAAGGATGGAAAATAACGAGTATTAGTAAAAAAGTAGGCGCGAATACTATAGTAAACAGCCAATCTATAATCTTCTTCATACAGTTAAAACAATCATCAATGGATATTTAGCTGAGTGTAGACATTGCTAGGATGTCGTCTACAAACTCTCTGGTGTTAGAAAGGCGAGGTACTTTGTGTTGTCCTCCTAGTTTTCCGCGTTTACGCATCCAATTATGAAAAGTATCTTTAGGGAGTTGATGGATCACAGGCAATCGAAGGGCTATATTTTGGTAGCGCTTGGCATCATAATCAGAGTTGAGCTCTCGTAGCTTACGGTCAAGAACTTCTGTAAAAGTTGCTAGATTATGCGGTGGATGTTCAAACTCTATGAGCCATTCGTGCCCTCCTTTGGTGCCATCGCCAATGTAAATTGGACAGGCGGTAAAATCTACAATAGATGCCCCAGTTTGCTGGCAGGCTTCTGCAATCGCTACGGTGGCGTTATCGATCATCAATTCTTCTCCAAAAGCATTAATGTAGTGTTTGGTTCGGCCAGAGATTTTTATACGGTAAGGATGCTTAGAAGTAAACTTAACGGTATCGCCTATCTTATAACGCCATAGTCCTCCATTAGTAGAGATAACCATCGCGTAATTTTTACCGAGCTCTACTTCACCAATCGTGTACGTTTTGGGGTGAGTACGTTCTAGTTCTTCTAGTGGAATAAACTCATAGAAAATACCGTAATCGAGCATCAGTAGCATATCATCTCTATCTAGCGAATCTTGTAGCCCAAAAAACCCTTCAGAAGCATTGTATACTTCCATATATCGAATACCGGGTGCTAGCTTACAATCTAGCGCTCGGTAGGGCTGGAAGGCTACGGCTCCGTGCAAGAAGGCTTCTAAGTTTTCCCATACCTCCTTAATATGTTGCTTACCTGTAATCTCTAGAATACGCCTAATGAGTACAATAGTCCAGGTAGGTACACCCAAGATGGTAGTTACATTCTGCCGCATAGTCTCTTGCGCCATTTGTTCTATTTTTTCTTCCCACTCGTCGAGGTGTGCTACTTTCAGGCTTGGTGTTCGCAGCCACTGCGCCCAACGAGGGAGATTTTGCACCACTACTGCTGAGATATCGCCATAAAAAATATTTTGTTGGGTATCGCTTCTTTGTAAACTTCCTCCTATGGAAAGTCCTTTACCACTACTAAAGTTGGTTTCTGGACAGCTATTAATGTAGAGGGCCATTAAGTCTCTGCCTCCTTTAAAGTGGATATCTTCTAAAGACGCCCTAGAAACAGGAATGAACTTACTACGTGCGTTAGTGGTACCTGATGACTTGGCAAACCAATGAATGGGGCTAGGCCATAAAATATCTGTTTCACCCTGCATCATGCGCTCTATGTAAGGGAAAATATCCTCGTAAGAGGAGATAGGTACACGTTCTTGAAATTGCTTATAGGTACGTATTTCTCTGTAATAATATTGCTTTCCCCAAACGGTATTTTCGGCCGCTTTCAGGAGGTTTTTCCATACGTTTTCTTGCACCTCGTTGGGATGCTCCATAAAGTACGCGATACGCTTTAGTGGGTGTTTTAAGACCCACTTTACCAGCGGATTCAACAGTTGCATACGCCTCTCAAAAATAGTTTAGCTGCAAAACTAACAAAAAGTTGTGAAAAAAAGAGATTTTATTGGAGACCTTACTGATGGGTATGGATGTGGTTGAGCTTTTCATAAGCAAGTAGTTACTTACAGAAAACGTTGCAAACTAATACTACTTCTACTCAGCTTTGGTAGCCTTTCCATCGATTGTAAACACTTTTTTCTTAAACTCATACAAGGTGCCTAAATAGTGTTTTCTTACTTCTGGATCGCTTGCTACTTCTTCAGGCACCCCTTCTTTGAATACTTTTCCAGCAGACATCACATATACACGATCTGTGATAGAGAGGGTCTCATCAGCATTATGGTCTGTGATTAAAATGCCTAAATTTTTAAATTTTAGCTGATAAATAATGTGCTGTATCTCTTCTACGGCCAATGGATCTACCCCTGCAAAAGGCTCATCTAGTAAAATAAATTTGGGCTTTACCGCCAGCGCACGAGCAATCTCGGTTCGGCGACGCTCCCCTCCAGAGAGTACCTTTCCCAGGCTTTTACGTACGTGAGTCAAGCTAAACTCTTCTAATAGCTCCTCTACGCGTTCATTTTGCTCTTTATTGGGCAGTTTTGTCATCTCTAGCACCCCTTTTATATTATCTTCTACACTCAGATTTCTAAATACAGAGGCTTCCTGTGCCAAATAGCCCAAACCTAGCCGAGCACGCTTATACATAGGCAGGTGGGTAATGTCTTGGTCGTCCAGTAAGATATTTCCTTGATCGGGCTTTACCAAACCGACAGTCATATAGAAGGTAGTCGTTTTCCCTGCACCGTTGTGGCCCAGTAGTCCTACAATTTTTCCTTGCTCGACTTCTAGCGATACATTGTTCACTACTGTTCGCCTACCGTACTTTTTAATGAGATTATTTGCCCGAAGAATCATAGGGGATTGATAAATTTCTTTTTATAAAAATGGTGAATCGCTTTTACTTTATGAAGAAATAGGCTACTTTTTTGCCTAACAAACGCTATTTTATACGCTTATGCAGCTACCGCACATCTATGATATTGCTGAACTATGCTACCAGAAAGGTGTCCTTCATGCACTTATTTCACCAGGTTCTCGCTCTGCACCACTCACATTGGCCTTTGCGCGACACGCTCATTTAAACACAAAAGTTATTCCAGATGAGCGCGCTGCTGCTTTTATGGCATTAGGGCTTGCACAGCAAACCCAAACCCCTGTAGTACTCATTTGTACTTCAGGCACTGCTGCTTTTAACTACGCTCCCGCTGTAGCCGAAGCCTTCTTTCAAGAAGTACCTCTTATTATACTCACAGCCGATAGACCACCAGAATGGATTGATCAAAAAGACGGACAAACGATTCGACAGCAGGCACTATATGGCCGGCACGTTAAGGAGAGCTATCATTTACCTGATACCTACGACCACCCTGATATTACTTGGCATCTTAATAGACTTATCAATGAGGCCATCAACCTAGCACTTAGCGATCAACAAGGACCTGTACACATTAACGTACCGCTTCGTGAACCTTTCTACCCTGCTACAGGAGAGGTAATTTCTTTCGATAGATCACCTCGTATCATACAAAAAATGCAACAGCAAAAAAGCCTCAGTGAAAACGACTGGGATCAACTCGCCAGTTTATGGAATCAGTCCAAGAAGATACTACTAGCCGTAGGACAGTATCATTTCTATGAGGACGACCGCGTAATGCTAAGCAATCATCTAGAGCGTCTCAGCGAAGCTTATCTTATTCCTATTTTAGCAGATGCCATTAGTAATCTTTCCGTCCTTCCATTAGCAGCATTGGAAGAAGAAGTCGCTTGGGTACGCTTTCAAGACCTTATCTTATCCGAAAAAGAGCAAGCCTCTCTACGTCCTGATCTATTAATTACCTTCGGGCAGTCTTTTATTTCCAAGCCTTTCAAGCAGTTTTTACGTAAATATCCTCCTACCTATCACTGGCACATACAGGCGGATGGAGAAGTAGCAGATACTTTTCAGGCACTTACCCACTGGCTCCCTATTAGCCCTAATGCATTTCTCTCTGGTATCCTTACAAAATTACAATTTCTCAAAAAGAAACACGCCTACAAACAGCAGTGGTATCAAAGTAACCAGCGCGCTGAACAGTACACACAAGAATTTTTTAAGGCCTCTTCTCCATTTACAGAGCTAGCGGCTGTAAAAGAAGTTGTACAGCATTTGCCTTCACAAAGTAAACTGCATCTCGCGAATAGTATGCCTGTTCGGTACGTCAATTATCTAGGTTTACCTGCTCATAAGGGTATCCACGTATTTGCTAACAGGGGGACGAGTGGTATTGATGGTACCAATAGTACCGCAGTAGGCTGCGCTTGGGAAAGTGATACAGTAGTCACTATCCTTACAGGGGATATGGCGTTTTTCTACGACCGAAATGCTTTCTGGCATCCTTACCTCCCTGCAAATCTCAGAATCATTGTATTGAATAATCACGGAGGTGGTATTTTTAGAATTATACGAGGGGCTAGAGAGCAAGCCGAACTAGATACTTACTTTGAAACAGAACAGTCACTGAATGCAGACGCGCTAGCAAAAGAGTTCGGGATGGCGTACCACCTGGCTACTGACTTGGACTCTTTAGCAGTGGGATTGGTGGATTTCTTTGAAAAAAGCGCACAACCAAAGCTTTTAGAAGTAGTTACTAGCAGTATCACAAATGCAGCCGTCTTTGAACAATTTAAAGAACTTTATGTTAAAAGGGAAGATTCAGCAATATAATAGTAATACTATTACAAAAGTTTACTTACATTGCACCAAAGTAAGGCAGTTTTTGTTATGCTGTTGTTGTTCAACCGAATAAAAATATACACATTATGGCTATCATAATCACCGATGAATGTATCAACTGTGGCGCTTGTGAACCAGAATGCCCTAATACGGCTATTTATGAAGGAGGCGTAGAGTGGACGTGGGCAGGTGGTACTGAGTTGAAAGAAGTAGAGTTGGAAGATGGGACGGAAGTAGATGCTGACCAAGATCAAGAACCTGTTTCTGATGAATTTTACTATATTGTTTCTGGAAAATGTACGGAATGTATGGGCTTCCACGAAGAGCCGCAATGTGCGGCAGTTTGCCCTGTAGATTGCTGCGTAGACGATCCTGACTACCGTGAAACAGAGGAAGAACTCTTGATGAAAAAAGCTTGGCTACACAACGAAGAGGCATAAATCATCTCCAGCTTCATCACATTAATGAAACTACAATTGAAAAATTGTAGTTTTTTATTGCCCTCTATCGAATTAATATTTACTTTTGCCTCACCTTGAAAAAGATGGTCCGTTCGTCTAGGGGTTAGGACGCCAGGTTTTCATCCTGGTAACAGGGGTTCGATTCCCCTACGGACTACTGAAAAGCCCGATTTCTCAGAGAAATCGGGCTTTTTTATTGTGCTATTCCTTCCATAAATTTATCACTTACCAAACTAGGGAAGTTCCTCAGATATTTGTATTATTGTTTTAGTTAACTAATCAACCTACTTTACCTACCGCATACCATGGGCACTGAACTTACCCAAAAGAAAAAGACGGCGCAACAGCAGCCCTCCAATCAATCTTCTGTTTCTACTGTAGACCCTGTAGAGGGGAAAGATGTGTACGATGATGTGATGAGTGAGAGTACTTCTCCTCAAAACAATTCGAAAAATACTACTGAGGAAAAACCTTCTTATCGTGATGCTTACGATGGGATGAGGAAATTTTCTGGTAAAAGTGATATTAAATTCCCTGAGTTTAAGGAAAAATTCATGGGTTTCAATGTCGCCTTGGCGGGTTCTGCAGCTATTGTATCGAACACTACGAAAAAAGCTACCAAAGAAACCACGAAAGAAGAGGAAGGCTTCAAGCCTAAACTCGTTTCGAAAGCTGAATTAAGAGCTCGTTTTGATGTGAAGAAAAATACATTTATGCATATCATCAAGACGGCTGCCGTAGAATTAGAGAAAGAAACATCATATATTGCTGATGCCTCTGTAGGTAAAATCTATTGGGGAAAGAAAACTTTTATTGAAGGTCCTGAAGTTTCAGTTAGTAAAGAAAAAAAAGAGTTGAAGCTCATCGCTATTAAGGGACAAATCTTTGTACGTTGGGAATTAGAGCCTGGTTTGTATGCTGATGGTATCCTAGAGGTTTCGTTGAGCCCAACTGCTTCCTTATCTCCTAAGGATATTGATAAGATCATTCGAAACCATAATAAAAAGAAGGTTGCAGCGGCCAAGAAAATCCTATCTGGCGCTGAAAAGCTAAGGAAGGCAGCATACGCAGCAGCTAGAGAAAATAAAGCAAGGCTGATATCACAATTAAAAAAGTTTACTACAACGGGTTCTAATAAGTATGCTCGTAAAGGTTTTCTAAGCAGAATCAACGACGTGGCCAAAATGAAAAATAAAGCAGCGGCCAAAAGAATACTTCTTAAGGAGGCTGGTATGATTGGTAGAGGAGCTGATAATATTATTAATCAGGTGAGTAAAAAAGGAGGCATCAAGAATCTTAAAGAACTAAGTAAACTGACTGGGATAGCAGAGCGAAACATTCGTAGGGGAATCTACAAATATAGAAGTTTCTACCAGAATACACTCGGAGGCAGGCTTGAGCAGGCAGCTATAGACGAAATGAAGGAGAAGATTACCAATGCTTCAAAAGCTATGGCAGAGTTTAGTAAAAAGAGGGCTAGAAAAATATTTTTACAAGAAGCTCTTAAAGAAGGTGGTAAGCGTACTGTGAAAAGTATTTTAAAGTCTTCTGCTGCGAGACTTGGGATAAGGTTAACCAGAGTATTTTTGAGAGTCATACCTTTCGTAAATATCATTATGATTGCTTGGGATGTCTTTGAACTAGGCATGCTTGTTTACACTATCATTAAAAACTATAAAAATAAGAGTAAAGGTGGCAATACTGGTAGTTCGGGTTCCTCTACCACTAATGGTCAAACCGCCAATAGTACTGGTAAGCAAAAGGGTGATGCAGAAACAATGGCTGAAGAGGATGATTTATTCATAGGTCCTGAAATGGAAGACATAGCTGAAAAACTGCGAAAAATGGAAGAAAAAGAAAAAAAGCAGTCCTTACCAAAAGGGGAATATCAGCATCTTTCTGACATGTTAGAGACTTTAAGGGGGTACTCTGATAATGTACAGCGTATATGGTTTGCGCTCATGTTGAAAAATACAGCCAATTTATCAGAAGAGAAACTACAGTCACGCCTTGAGCAGTACTTAGACCAAATTCCTCCTGATATATCTGATAGTGCTACTGAAAAAGCTATTCAGAAAATAATGGATGGTCCTGAAGATAAAATGTACAACTTATTGATTCGACTTTACGAAAATCAAAAGGATGATCGGAAAACGTATCTAGAAGCACAAAACGCAAAAGGAGGAAATGGAACAAAAAAGACACTTGGCGGAGGTGCTCTAGAAGGACGAAAGGTAAATATTAAATCTAGAAAAGTGATAACGGCTGCCGAATCAAAGATTTTAGCAAAATCAAAAGAAGTAAAAGATCTCAAAAGCTTGTCAGGTAATAGTGTGGAGATAGATCCCCTGTCTATGTCGCCTGCCTATCCGACGGCGTACGGTCAGAAAGTGACTTTCGATGTATATGCCTACGATGCCGATAATAACCTACGTATTGTTACTGGGGTAAGTGCTACGGTCTATAGTTCTGCTTACCATAACGCTGCACAAGACAAGATGACGAAAAAGAAGAAGGAAGCCACCCACATAGTAATGTTTTACAAGCTTTCTCACCCTGTGGGCTTTTCCTTTCCTAAGGGTATCTACACTATAAAAAGTGGTGAAACCATCACAGAGTTTACGAAGTATGTTGACCCCGACAGTCCTGAAGCACGACGCATTGACATTGAAGGGTAAGTTTCCTTACCCTACTTCGGCGCAATCCACATAAACTGATGTTTCTCGTACTCCTTTTTAAGCGCCAGCATAATGTCATCTTGTGTAATCATCTTGCGCTGTTGGCTGGCTACTCGGATGGCACAGCTCCGTAAAATATTGATTAAAATGCCGCCCGTCACGTGTGTGTACACCTTTGCTAATTGGGAAAAATTCACCTCCTCTCCTATCGTTAAATGGGTCTGTCCAAAGGTTTTTTGCCAGAGTAGGCAACGTTCTTCTTCTGAGGGTGTGGGGAAATTAATAATTGATTGGAAACGACGTACAAAGGCGTTGTCAATATTGGTGGGTTTGTTGGTAGCCAAGATGATCATTCCGTTGTAATCTTCAATACGTTGTAAGAGATAAGCAATGGTTTGGTTGGCATAATTATCATTGGCGTGCTTCACCGCCGAACGCTTAGCAAACAAGCTCTCCGCCTCGTCAAAAAAGAGAATCCACTGCCTGTGTTCGGCCATCTGAAACAGCCGCTCTAAATTTTTCTCAGTCTCTCCTATGTATTTAGACACTAGACTGGAAATATCAATCCGATAAACAGGTAGCTGCGCCGTTTTCCCCAATAGCGTAGCGGTAAGGGTCTTACCTGTTCCCGATTTACCAGAAAACACCGCTCGGTAACCTTTCTTGAGATGTTTAGTAAAACCCCATTCTTGCATAATTTTTTTCTCGTGGGCAATCCAATCCTTAATTTCTTCTATCTGTGCTTTCACCTTTTGAGAAAGCACCAAATCTTCCCATTCGTAGGTCGTTTCCAGCAGGCTAGCAGGAAAAGCTACACTATACTGTGGTTGGTAAGGTTCTCCAGAAAGAAGTAGCTGCAAGTAGGCAGGCGTAATACGCAAAGGTGCATCAGGATCGAAAGTATCGCTTGTTCTTTCTAGCACACCTTTCTTAAACAAAGAGCTTGACGGATGAAAAAGTGAAAGACAAGCTAGCTTTTTTTCTAAATTGGTACCTGCTAGTAAGAAAAGGCCAGTTTGGAAAGTAGGTATAAAGGCCTGGGTTGTTGTACTTCTCATCCCTCCCACTACCGATAGCTGCCCTCCCAATACCTTTTCGGCCTTGTTGATGCTATTTAATTTATGTAACGCTATGTAAGGTATGAGACTCAGTATTAGTAAAGAACGCTCTTTGTTCGAGAGTTCCTTTACTAAATCCGTGTAGGGGTGAGCGATTTGCTCCTCTTCCTCTTTGTCAGAATGCCAATGCGTTTTCTGATCAGTAGTAAGCACTTCTTTTAATTGTGGGAAAACTTGAATGAGCTGTTGTTGTAGGATATAGGTAGTCCTATCGAACTCCCTTTCCAATAGGGGAAAGTAAGTAGTTTGCATAAAAATAAATAGTTTTTTTGATTAGTTATACAGAAGTCACTTAAGATAAATCTTAGGCTGCTTCACAGTACTAAAAGCCCAGAAACATACTTTTTGTTCCTTTTTTCGTCTATTTTCAATTTGTATTACTCCGCTCGGTAAACTGTAACGATACTTATGGGTTTATTTACTAAACAAATCCATATACCTTATGCCTGAGTTACCAGAAGTAGCCACTTATAAAACCTATTTTGATAGCACAAGCCTACATCAGAAAATCACCGACATTGATTGTGCAGATGAACGTCTGCTCAAAAAAGATTTTGATGAAATGCGTGAAGCCCTCATTGGACAGCGCTTCGTCAGTACAGAGCGTATTGGAAAATATTTGTTTGCCAAAACTTCTGGAGAGAAAGTATTGGTACTGCACTTCGGGATGACAGGCAATTTACAATACTACAAAGGTGCAGAAAGTCGTCCTAGGTTTGCGCATATTGTATATTCTTTTGACAATGGCTTTCATTTAGGATTTCTGAACAAAAGAAAGTTTGGCTGGAATGACCTCGCCGATAGTGTAGAAAGCTACCAGCAGAAAGTAGGACTCAGCACAGACGCTAGTAAACTCACCTTAGAAGAGTTCAAAGCCTCTTTATCCAATAGAAGAACCTATATTAAACCTGTAATAATGGATCAAAGCGTGGCGGCAGGCATGGGCAACTGGCTGACAGACGAGGAGATTTAACAGTCACAAAAACATCCATATAAGAGAGAAGAGGATATGAATGAACAGGATAATGAGAATCTATAACGAACCATGAAAGAGGTTATTGAGGTAACGGTAGACAAGCAGGCTGTTCACCGAGATTTCCCTGAAGACTACTTCATCCACATTCGAGAAGAAGGTGCTACGTGTCATCATACCAATGCACCTATAGAGAAAACCGAAGTTGGAGGAAGAGCCACCTATTTTTCTCCTCAATGGCAAAAATTGTAAAACTTAACAACAGGCATAGCATTAGTCTACTTATTGCTCACTCAAAAATCGATTAAACCTGGTAATAGCTTTATTAGAACTGAGTACGTTGTTCAATAGGTAGTATTGATGGGTATCTAAGGTAGTAGGGTATGCTTTCAGTAAGATGTTTAACCTGTTTTTTTCATCTTCTAGTAAGAGGGTCAATGCTTCAACCTGTTCAGTATGAAAACAGTTATCTACTAAAAACTGATCCAAAACGATTAGTTTCTGCTGATCTGTAGCTTTACCTTTAATCATTGCTAGGCTTTCTTCAAATTGCTCTTTGGGCAGGGCTTCTTTACAAATGGTTTGTCTTACTACCTGAGGTTGTAGGCTATCTACCTGTTGTTTAGTCAAGTTTTGATAATCATAGGCTGCTACTCCCATTTGATCTATCTTTTTGAGAGCGATAGTTCTCTCTTTTTTTAGTTGATAACCAAAAACAGGTATTTTAATAATTTTCCAAGTAGTTTGCTTCTTGGGTTTAAGTGCTACCTCTTTACGTGTACTCTTTTTTCCATCGGTGTAGTCCATGCGTAGTTGATACATACGTCGAGGCTTTAAGTTAGTAACACATACGTAGGTGTCAGGTGTATGATTAATTTGCTTTCCACTTACTGATAACACGAAGGGAGCTTGGTTAGTATGAATTACTACTTGCGCTATCTTTTGCTTACTCGTGCAGCTATAGGCTAGTAGTACCACCACAATTAAAAGGCAGTTAAAAAGTATTTTCATAGTGTCATTATTATTTGCTTTCAATCTACTATAATAAAGTTAATTGAAAACAATGTAAAGCCCAAGTTGCAATAAGCCAAATAGTTTCTTATATTTGCACCCTTAATTCTGAATTAAACTTCAAAAAAATTAATGAGTAAAGTAAAACAATACGAAACGGTATTCATTCTTACTCCCGTCTTATCTGATGAACAGATGAGGGATGCCGTAGAAAAATTCAGAAAGATTCTTACGGATAACGGAGCAGAAATAATACACGAAGAAAACTGGGTGCTCAAGAAACTGACCTACCCTATTCTGAAGAAGTCTACGGGCTTCTACCACCTGTTTGAGTTTACAGCACCTACTACCCTAGTAAGTACGCTGGAGACTGAATACAGACGTGATGAGAAAGTGATGCGCTTTCTGACGACAGCGCTCGACAAGTACGCCATTGACTACAACGAGCGTAAAAGAAAAGGTTTAATAGGTAAGAAAAAAGAAAAAGAAGAAAAGGAGGCATAGTATGACTTTAATGAACGAACCCGTACACAGACCAGAGGTCAAAAAGAAGTATTGTCGCTTCAAAAAAGCGGGTATTAAATACATCGACTACAAAGACCCTAATTTCTTAATGAAATTTGTGAACGATCAAGGAAAGATTTTACCTCGTCGTATTACAGGAAATAGCGCTAAGTTTCAACGCCGCGTTACGCAAGCAATTAAGCGTGCTAGGCACCTGGCCTTACTTCCTTTTACAGCCGACTCGCTAAAATAGTACGTATCTCATTCAAACTTATTACAGAAATGGAAATTATCTTAAAAGAAGATATGGTAGGGTTGGGTTATAAAGACGACGTAGTGAAGGTAAAAGACGGTTATGCGAGGAATTACCTGATTCCTAAAGGCATTGCTGTTGTAGCTAACAAGTCGAACCTAAAGATGCTTGCCGAAAATGTAAAACAAGCCGCACACAAAGCGGAGAAAATAAAAAGTGATGCCCAAGCCATTGCTGACGCGATTGGCCAGTTGGTGATAGAAATTCCTGCCAAAGTAGGTGAATCTGGTAAAATATTTGGCTCGGTTACTACTACTCAGGTGGCAGACCTCCTTAAAGAAAAAGGATTTGATATTGATAGACGAAGAATTAACTTCTCTTCTGATGTGAAAACGACTGGTGATTATCAAGCGACCATCGACCTCCATAAAGAAGTAAAGCACGTCATAGACTTTAAAGTGGTAGCAGAATAACCTACCCATTACACATTTTGAGCCTTACCACTTTGGTGAGGCTTTTTTTTTAGCATCATCACACTGAAACTTCATATCTATGCAAAAAATAGGTATCCTTGGCGGAGGGCAATTAGGCAGAATGCTTATACAGGCAGCCATCAACTACCCTTACGATATATATATACTTGACCCTGACCCTAACGCACCTTGTAGCCAACTGACAAGCCACTTTCAGGTGGGCGAGCTTACGCACTTCGATACAGTCTACCATTTTGGAAAGAAAGTCGATATTCTTACCATAGAAATAGAGCACGTCAACGCAGATGCGCTTGAAAGGTTAGAGGCAGAAGGTGTACAGGTGTATCCTCAGTCACAGGTGGTTAGAATTATACAAGACAAGCGGGTACAGAAACAATTCTATCAGACAGAACAGATTCCTACCGCTGACTTCGTCCTCATTAATCAGAAAAATGAGCTTCAAAATCACGTAGACTTTCTCCCTGCTTTTCTTAAGCTTGGCAAAGCAGGCTATGATGGGAAAGGTGTATTAAAACTTACACATACATCAGACTTTGAACAAGCTTTTGAAGCTCCCAGCTTACTAGAAAAAGCTGTCGCTATCGACAAGGAAATCTCAGTGATTGTCGCTCGTAATCTGAACGGAGAAATAAGCACTTTCCCAGTAGTAGAACTAGTTTTTGATCCTGTGCTTAACTTGGTAGACTACCTGCTTTGTCCTGCGCAAATCACCAACGATCAAGCACAACAAGCTACTACCCTCGCGAAGCAAATCATAGAAAAACTGGGTATGGTAGGCTTACTCGCCGTAGAAATGTTTTTGACTAAGGAAGGTAAAATACTCGTGAATGAAATAGCGCCACGTCCTCATAATAGTGGCCACCAAAGTATCGAAGGAAACGAGACCTCACAGTTTGAACAACACCTAAGAGCAATTAATAATTTACCTTTGGGGAGTACTGAAGTACGTATGCCTTCTGCGATGGTCAATCTATTGGGTGCACCCGCTCACATAGGAGAAGCGCACTACGAAGGGCTCGGTGAAGTGCTTCGCATGCCACAAGTATACGTGCATCTTTACGGAAAGAAAATAACCAAACCAGGCCGAAAAATGGGACACGTAACGATTATAGAGAATAATATTGATCGGTTACTTGAAAAGGTAGAGCAGGTAAAAAATCGCTTACAGGTGGTTGCTAGAAAGTAAAAAGCTGTATGATTGATTTAGCGCCTTTCGAGATTGAGGATTGGAAGTATTTATCAAAATGGATAAAAACTGAAGAGGAGTTAGTACAGTTTGCAGGGCCTATTTTCAACTTTCCCATCAATAAAGTGCAGGTGCAAAATTATCTATCTGCTGAACAAAGAATGGTGTTCAAAGTCATCCATGAACAATACAGCACTATTGGGATAGCAGAAATCTGTGTTGAAAATGAACGTGTGGCAAAACTAGCAAGAATTCTAATTGGAGATAATTCAATGCGTGGCAAGGGAATAGGAACAAGGCTTATACAACAGTTGGTTATTTATGTGTTTGAGAAATTAAACAAGCAAAGAATAATATTAAATGTATTTTCTTGGAATAGTAGTGCCATTAAATGCTATGAAAAGGTAGGTTTCATAAAAACTGATAAAGCACCCACAAAAATAACTGTTGGCAATAAGCAATGGGAAGTTATCGAGATGGAGAGGACTAAATAGCAGTACCACCTTAGTATTATTCTTATCAAAGTATTCTTTCGAGTTGAAGACTCATTTTCTTACTAACTCTGCGCTACGAGATCGTTTAAAATTTTGTTATTTTAACTGCGTTGCGCTACACTTCGTTTCGGTTCTAAAAAATAAAAAGTCTGCGTGACTTCTTTAAGAACTACTTATAATGATACAAGAACTATACATGCAAAGAGCACTTGAGCTAGCTGCCTTAGGTAGAGGGAAAGTAGCACCTAACCCTATGGTGGGTTGTGTCATTGTGTACCAAGACCAAGTAGTAGGAGAAGGCTGGCACATGCAATATGGGGAAGCGCATGCAGAGGTAAATGCCATTCGTAGTGTTCAAGACGAACGTCTTTTACCCGAATGTACCGTCTATGTTACCTTAGAGCCCTGCGCACATTTTGGTAAAACGCCTCCTTGTGCTGATTTACTAGTAGAAAAAGGGGTCAAGAAAGTAGTCATTGGCGCTGTAGACAGCAACCCACTGGTAGGTGGAAAAGGAATAGCAAAGCTCAAAGCAGCAGGGATAGAAGTGCTTACAGGTGTACTGGAAGAAGAAGTACGCCAGCTTAATAAGCGTTTTTTTACCTTCATTGAGCAAAAGCGTCCTTACATCATCCTCAAATGGGCTGAGACAGCCGACGGTTTTATCGCGAGAGAGAATTTTGACGCAAAGTGGATCAGCAATATTTATGCAAGGCAACTAGTGCACCAATGGCGTAGCGAAGAAGCAGGTATTATGGTAGGGAGGCAGACGGCACTCTATGATGATCCACAATTAAATGTGCGGCTATGGGAAGGAAAAAATCCTACCAGAATTGTGATAGATCGCTATCAAAAGCTTCCTACGACGCTACAACTTTTTGATCAGCAGCAGCCTACCATTTGCTATACTACTTTGGTATCCTCTACCCAAAAAAACCTTCAGTTCGTTCAGCTACCAGAAAACGATTTCTTACCAAAAATGCTTCAAGACTTACATAAACAAGGCATACAATCGGTAATCGTAGAAGGAGGTAGTATACTTCTACAGCAGTTTATTAAGCATAACTATTGGGACGAAGCACGTATCTTTAAATCACCACAATGCTTTCATCAAGGTATTGTAGCCCCTGCCCTATCGCGCGCACAGCTTGTTGCTACAGAGAATGTACTAGGCGATGCACTTTTTTGGTATGTACCTATTGAGGTCATTTAGCCTTTTTCTATTTTAGCTTCGCTAAGCTCGCCAGAGGCTCGATTAACTGCGTTGAGCTACACTTCGTTTCGGTTAGCTATGTTGGACTTCGTTTCGATTCTAAGAAATAAAAAAGCGATATAACTTCGTAAAATAAATTGAAGGAGCAATTTTTATTTCTCCTAAAATATTGTTTTTTCACAGGCTAGAGAGATACTTTCACAAAAAGAATATAAATCACGCTGCACAGCATCATATTACTTTACTCAACCAAGGGAGAGCCAATAGACTAGCGCAGCTAAAAACATCGAATACCATATGGCAGATAATAAACCTAAAGCTACTTCTATCGCTGATGACCTGTATAGCCAAGAAGCGCTGGCATTCCCCACCCTCACAACCGAACAAATCGATCAGATAAAGCCTTTCGGTCAGCTTCAATCACTGGCACAAGGAGAAGTATTATTTGAGCGAGGAGAGCGCAGCGTAGATTTTTTCGTGATACTAGAGGGTTATGTAGAAATTTATGAGTATACCACACAAGGGACTACTACCATTACGATACATCGTGAACAGCAGTTTACAGGCGAGTTAGACCTGTTTAACAACCGCAAAATATTGGTAGGAGGCCGCATGGGGGTTGGTGGCCAAGTGATTCGGCTGAATCGTCAACAATTCCGGGCGTTATTAGCGGCAGAACCTATTATTGGAGAGATCATCACCCAAGCCTTTATCTTGCGTCGGAGGGGGCTGATTGTTGAGAAACAAGGCTCTGTTACACTTATCACTGAGCAGTTACGAGGAAATGCCTTACGTATTGAGCGATTCTTGGAGCGGAACGGATATCCCTTAGAGGTGCTATTGTACAATGAAGAACGAAGCCAGCAATTACTACAAGATTTTGAAGTGTCTCTAGAAGATTTACCCGTCGCATTGATTCACGACCGAAAGGAACTCTTCAAAAACCCTTCTAATCTAGATTTAGCCATCGCCTTAGGACTTGTAGAAGAAGTTGATCCAACACGTGTGTATGATGTTGCTGTAATTGGCGCAGGGCCAGCGGGTTTATCTGCCACCGTGTATGCCACCTCCGAAGGACTCAGTACGGTTTTAATAGAATCGGAAGCCCCTGGCGGGCAAGCAGGTACTAGCTCTAAAATCGAGAATTATCTGGGTTTTCCATTGGGTATTTCTGGACATTCTCTTGCCGAACGGGCGCAGATACAAGCCCATAAGTTTGGAGCAACCATTGCCTTGCCTTATACCGTAAAGGCACTTCACTGTGATACCCGGCCTTACCAAATAGCACTAGAGGGCGGAAAAATAATCAACGCCAACCACATTATTATTACTACTGGTGCTAGTTACCGAAAGTTAAACCTAGAAAATGAAGCGTCGCTAGCAGGGTCAGGTAATTATTATGCTGCTACAGCTATGG
>ERZ1740058.105-NODE-105-length-71394-cov-7.703360_pt1 | contig 71394 bp, 55 predicted proteins | sample MGYA00581745_ERZ1740058 | MGnify/ENA primary metagenome ERZ1740058 (study PRJEB43018, sample SAMN04849742) | marine metagenome | isolation source: floating plastic debris | place: Pacific Ocean | collected 2008-08-30 | study: EMG produced TPA metagenomics assembly...
GAGCACGGGGGGGCGGCCGGTCTTCACGTTGCAAAAGCCGCAGGCCCGGGTGCAGGTGTCGCCCAGGATCATGATGGTGGCCACGCCCCGGGCCCAGCATTCGCCCATGTTGGGGCAGCCGGCCTCCTGGCACACGGTGAACAGGCCGTGCTCGTCCATGATGGCCTTGACCCGCTCGTAGCCCGGGCCGCCGGGGAGCTTGGCCTTGAGCCAGCTGGGCTTGCGCTTGTTGGCCAGCTGTGTCGGGCCCTCGTTGTTCAGGACCCGGTCGGTCAGGCTGAGGACCGGCTTGTCGACCCGGCGCAGCGGGTTTCCCCCCAATGGCCGGCTGTGCCTGGGCTTGGGGGCAGCCTGATCGGCTGGGGGCGTGGGCTGGGAGGCGACTGACATAGGCAGAGGATAGGAACCGGCAGGGGGCCAAAACCGGTGTTCTCGGGTGTTCCGACTCAGACTGGGCCCTCGACGTGACGATGCAGGAATGTGCTGGTGGTGGCGAACCCGTCGCCGGCTATGGAGTATGGCTTCGGACCGGTCCCTGGGCTCTCTTGAGGCATTCGGGCATCGGGCTGATAACAATCGTGACCTTCAGCCGGGCCAGGGTTGGCCCGAGCAGTACATGAGACATCGCTCTCGCACAGGGCAAGGGGTGCGTTCCCGATGACCGACACGACACGACCCACACGCCGCGGATCGCACGGACGAGCCCGCCGGCTGGCCACCCCGGTTCTGGTGCTGGGCACCCTGCTGCTGGGCGGCTGCCACATGCATGGCTGGTTCGACCAGAGCGTCATTGGCCGCTGGGAGGTCACGCCGACCACGGCACCGATCCTCGACCGCATCGAAGCGATCGAGGGGCCGGACGACGAGTTCGTCCAATTCAGTGAGGTGACGCCCGACGACCTCGTGCCGCGTCCGCGCGAGTACCGCGTTGGTCCGGGCGACTTCCTCCAGATCATCGTGTTCGATTTGCGTCCCGGCGGAGCGCCCGGCGAGTTTCAGACGGTCGTTGACACCCGCGGCATGGTCTACCTGGAGGAGATCGGCGAGGTGCCGGTCTCCGGGCTTACCGCGGATGGCATCCGCGAGGCGGTTTCGACCGCCGCGCTCGACTTCGTGAGCCGCCCGAACGTGCTGGTCCGCGTTCTCGAGCGACGCCAGTCGACGTACACGATGGTTGGTGCCACGGTCGCCGGCACGTACCCGATCCCGAAGGCAGACTGGTTCCTGATGGACGCGCTGGCGGCCTCGGGCTGGCTGCGAGAGGGCACCGAAGAGATCTTCATCATCCGCCAGATCCCGCTTTCAGAAGTAACTGGACAGGACTTCGGATCGATGGATCCGCAGGGCGGTCCATCCCAGCAGCCAGCGCCGAGCGGTGCCGAGTTGCTGGACGATGTCGATCGATTGCTCGAAGGCGGTGCCAGCCCCGGGGCCTTTGGCGTCGTCCAAGACGGCGACGGGCCGGGCTCGCAAGAGTCGCTGATCGATCTCATCGATGACCAGCCCGCTCGCGTGCAGCCCTCCGACGATGCTCGGGGCTTGGGCGACCAGGAAGCCACCTGGATGTTCCTCGATGGGCAGTGGGTCCGCGTGAACCCTGGGACTCGGGCGATGGCCGAGCAGCGTGCCGATGGTGGCGTGCTGACCGGCGATCTCACGGCGGGCCAGATCGTGACCCAGCGGATCATCCGCGTGCCCGCGCAAAAGCTGATCCAGGGCGACATGCGTTACAACGTCGTCGTCGAGCCTGGCGACATTATCCGCGTCCCGGCTCGCCTCGACGGTCTGTACTTCGTCGCCGGCTTTGTGAACCGGCCCGGCGGCTTCGCGCTGGCCCAGCGGCTCACGCTGATGCGTGCGATCGATCAGGCCGGCGGCATTAACCAGCTTGGCGTGCCCGATCGGATCGAGCTTGTTCGCATGCTCGACGACGATCGCCAGGCGATCATCCAGTTGAACCTGCGGGCCATCAACCGCGGCCTGGAGCCGGACATCTACCTGAAGCCAAACGACCGCATCAACGTCGGCTCGGCCATCTGGGCCTACCCGCTCGCGGTCGTTCGCAACGGATTCCGTGCGACTTACGGCTTCGGATTCCTGCTAGACCGCAACTTCGGTAACGACGTCTTCGGCCCGCCGCCGCTGGACAGCCGGTTCTGATTTGCTCGGTCGTGGCCCGATTCTGGGATTCCAGAACTCGGGCCTCGGACCGGCGTAGGACAAGCACGGGCCCTTCGGGCCAAGAGGGGAGCAGGCTCACGTGAGCGTCGCGTCGGCAACACGTTCGATCGAGCAGGCGGACACCAGCGCGGTGGCCCTCGGCTCGGTGCGTGGGTCCGGTGTGGCAATCCTGGCGATTGGTGGACTGATCGCGTTCGTGTGGCTGTTCTGGCAGTGGTTCATGCGCCAGGGCAACATCAGCATCAACCAGCTCGACGACTGGGGCCACGCGTTCGCCGTACCGGCAATCACGGGCTACCTGCTGTATCAGCGGCGTGAGCGTTTGCTCAACGCCGTCGCCCGCCCGTTCTGGCCTGGGTTGGTGCCGTTGCTCTTGGGCATCGCGTGCTACGTCTTTTTCATCATCGGTGTGCCCACGCACATGTTCCAAGGCTTCGCGCTGGTGCTGGCGATCTTCGGCTTCGTGCTGCTGGTCTTCGGGCCCAAGGTCATGCACGCGGCGATCATGCCGATCGCGTTCCTGCTCTTTGCGGTCACGATCTCCGAGCGGATCATGATCGCGATCACGTTCCAGCTGCAGCTCATCGCCAGCCAGGGCGGCTACCTGCTGCTAACGATCTTCGGATTCCCCTTCGGCATCGAGTCGGTGGTGCAGGGCAACATCATCAGTGTTTTTGACGACACGGGCACCGAACACCAGCTCAACGTTGCTGAGGCTTGCAGCGGCATGCGCATGGTTGTAGCGTTCATCGCGCTCGGTGCGGCGGTTGCACTTTCTCAGTGCAAGCAATGGTGGCAGCGGGTCGCGGTGGTGCTGCTCTCGCTCCCAGTAGCCATCGGCCTGAACGTGGTCCGCGTCGCCGTGCTCGGCTTCCTGACCGTATTGGTTGATCCGGAACTCGCTTCTGGCGAGGCTCACATGATCATCGGCACGCTGCTGCTCGTACCCGGCCTGGGGCTCTTCCTCCTGCTCGTGTGGATCCTGAATCGTGTGGTGAGTGACGAGCCCAGTGAGCCCGAGCCAGATGCCACGAAGGCCAAGGCGGTGAAGGCATGAGCAGCTCGAAGAGCAAGATCCTGGGTCTGCCATCCTCGATCGCGATCGCTGCTGGGGTGGCCATCGTGATCCTGGGCACGTCCGGTGCTGTTCTGGGCATCTCGATCCGGGCTTTGGGGTTGTACCTGCAGAAGAGCCCGATCTATCCGCGAACGGGGCTGGAGATTCGCGAGCTGCCCGCCGAGTCGGAGAACTGGAGGCGCGTCGGTCCCGACCGCTTCGAGTCTCCCGAGATCGAGGTCACGCTCGGCACGACCAACTACGTCACGAGAACGTATGAGGAGAAGAACCCGGCCGAGGGCGAGCCGCCGCGGCAGATCGACGTGCACGTCGCGTACTACACCGGGTCGATCGACACCGTGCCACACATCCCGGAGCGTTGCTTCGTGGGTGGGGGCATGCAGATCGGCAGCGGCACCCGCGTCGTCGATCTGGGACTCGATAGCAGCGGGTGGCTCCCGATGCGCGATGCACCCGAGTCGATGCAGGGGCGGTCGTACACCAAGACGCTTGCTCGAGGTGTTTACTCGAACCGGCCAGGCCAGCGCGTCCTGCTACCGATGGACCCAGGCGAGATGCAGCTCCGCGTGACCGAGTTCGAGGTCCCGGGGCGGCCGAGCTTGTACGCTGGTTACTTCTTCATCGTGAACGGCGAGCATCGCTCAAGCGCCGAGGGTGTCCGGCTGCTCGCCTTCGATCTCAAGACCGATTACGCCTACTACCTCAAGGTCCAGTTTAATAGCCAACGGGTCGAGAGCCCGGAGGAGCTGGCCGAGGTTGCCGCCGACCTTCTCGACGACATCCTGGGCGAGCTCATGCTCTGTGTGCCCGATTGGTCCGAGGTTGTGAGCGGTGAATGGCCCGAGGATGGCGCTCGGGGTGGTACAGAAGGAACAGCTACGAGGGGCTAATCCCCGGCGGCCGCGTTGCGGCGATTCGCGAGACGGAGGCAGATATGGCAGCTCGTGTAAATGTGCGTTTTGTTGCGATCCTCTGCACGATCGTGGGAGTGGTCTTCGTCGGCATGGCCGGCGCCGCGTACTTCATCGTGAAGAAGTCCGCGTCCGACCACTTCGCGACCGGCCAGGAGTACTACCAGGTCGGCGACTTCGTCGAAGCCGAAAAGGCATTCGCCAAGGCGGTCAACAAGGAGCGTACGAACACGGTCTACCTCGAGCGTTGGATCGAGACCATCGAGAAGCTCACGCCCGAGACGCGCGTCAGGTACGCCGACGTGTACAGCAAGAACTACGTGCCCGGCTTGCGGCAGCTCGCGGTGGCCAAGCGCACCGATGTCGACGCGTGGGAAAAGTACCTCGAGACGATCTACGAGCGCCTGCAGATCTTCGGCGCCGGCAATCGTTCCGGCTGGCAGGTCCTGCTTTCGGAGACCAACGCGGCCATCGAGTACTTCCTGGTCACGCAGGACGCCGACGACGATCAGGCGGATTGGCATCGCCTGCGTCGCTATCGGGCCCTGAGCAACCTGAACATGCGATCCGCGACCGGACGCGCCGACGAAGACTTCCGCGACAAGACGATCCTGGATTTCGAGGCGGCGATGCGAGTCGATCCGATGGACGCGGACTCGGCTGTGGGCCTGTACGAGTGGCTCATGACCGAAGCCGATCGAGCCGAGGACACGCGCGACGATCCGGAGGTCTACCTCGCCCGAGCACGTGAGGTGCTTGATGGCTTCCTTGCCGCGAATCCGGACCAGCCACGCGCCCGTCTCGCTCGCGTTTTTTACGATTTGCGCGAGCGTGCCCGCGGCTTGCGCGATCTCCGAGTTCAGAGTGAACGAATCCAGGCCAACATCGCGTTGGCGGCCGAGTTTCGGCCGCGGCTCGAGAGCGTTGTTGAAGAGGTCCTGTCGACCGCCCGCCCCGAGTCGCTCACGATCCATGTTGCCGAGCTTACCAACCGGCTCGAGCGCGTCATTGCGCCCGGTGCTGGCATCCCGATGACGCAACGCGTGATTGCGGCCGCCCGCGAGGGCAACGCAGATAGCCCCGGCGATGTCGCGATGCTCGACTTCTTCGAGGGGGCGTTCCTGGCAGATAGCAACGAGCACGAGAAGGCGATCGCCGCGCTCGAGCGCGTCCTGGAGGCGCCGCTGGTTCCGATCAGCCTTGAGGGCATGCTGCTTTCCAACATGCGGGCCGATGCGGTGCTCAAGCGCGTGCGTAGCGCAATCGACCTGTACGGCTCGGCCGAGGGGGACGACGTCGCCCCGGCGTTGGAGCGAGTGCTCAGCCTTCGAGAAGAAGTGGACGAGCTCGTGCCGCAGGGCACGCCTCAGCTTCTGTTGATCGATGCCCAGATCGCGCTCATCCAGCGCAACCTCGCCGACGCGCAACGGCTGGCGGTTTCGTATCAGCGTGAGGCCGGTATGGCCGACCCCGAGGCGAGCTTTTTGCTCGGCCGGATCTACATGCAACGTAACCAGCCCGGCCAGGCCCTGCAGGAACTCGAGCGGTTTGTCGAGCTGAGTCCCAACGTGCCGGGCGCGTGGGCGCAGCTGAGCTCGCTTCGAGATCGTGTTGGTGATCGCGATGGCGCGCTCGAGGCGATCGAGCGAGCGTACAGCCTCGCGCCGGACGATCCGGGCATCCAGCGCCGCTACGGGGCCGTGCGAGCGATGCTGAATATCGAGCGTTCCACCGACCCGGTGACCAACCTGCTCGTCGCCGTCGAGCGGCTGATCGACACCACCGGCGGTGTCTCACCGAAGTACAACGAGGCGATCGCACTGGTGTTGCGTGGGATCCAGGAGATCGGCGACAACGAGCTTCTCCATATCACGCTCGTACGCCTGTACTCGATGAAGGGCGACAACGAGGCGGGCATCGCGGCCGCTGAGCTGGCCATCGTGCTCTTCCCCGAGAACGAGAGCCTGCGGCAGCTTCGAACCGCCCTGCGGTTCCGTGAGGGCGAGATCCCCGACTCGATCCAGGGCATCCGTCGCACCATGCTCGAGTATCGCCAGGCGGCCACCGAGGGCCGAGACGATGACGCTCGTCGGCTGCTCGAGCGGGCCGAGACCGAAGACCCCAACGACTCCGAGCTCCTGCAGATCCTGATCGGCCTCGCAATCACGGAGCGCGACTTCGAGGCCGCTCGTGGCTACGTCGATCGAGCGACCGCGTTGAACATCGACCAGGCCAACGGCCGGATCCTCCGCGCTGACCTGCTTGAGGCCGAGGGCCGGGCCGAAGAAGCGCTCACGATGATCGACTCGGTCATCGACGACGGCCTGTCGAGCGTGCCGGTCCTGTACCGCAAGGCCCGAGTCCTGCGCACCATGGGACGCACCGAGGACTCTATTGAGGTGTTTGAGGACATCCTCCGCCGCCAGCCCGACAGCGTCGCCAACATCCGCGAAGTCGTGGCCGCACTGGCGCAGCTCGGTCGCCAGCGGCGTGCCCTGGAGATCGCGCGGGAGTCGCAGCGTGTTGCCGGTGCGGATTCGGCGTTCGTCGACACGTGGTTGCGGCTCGAGGCCGAGGTCGGCGACGCGACCGCCGCCATGCTCAAGCGTGAGGACATCCGGGATGACGAGCCCGCGAACCGCAGCAACAACCTGGCGCTCGCGAGCGTGTACCTGCGGCTCGGCGAGTGGGCCAAGGCCCGGCCGCTGATCGACGCGCTGCGTGCTGAGTCCGACGACATCTCATTGGTGCTGCTCGACGCGCGTTGGCACGCCGAGCAGGGCGTGCTCGCGCGAGCGATCGGTGTATTCGATCGGTATCTGTCGGCGCGTCGGGACGCCGGACAGCTCGACGCTCGCGACGTTCTCGTGTACGCCAACTTCTTGCAGGTCGAGGGTCAAGCGAACCGCGCGATCGCGCTGATTCGTGGCTCGAAGGATGTCGACATCGCCGAGGGCCGTCCGCTCTGGAAGCGACTGGCGTTGCTGCTGTTCGCGACGAACCGGATGGACGAGGCCGTCGAAGTCATGGACGAGCTCATCGCCGCGGGAGTCGATGACGACGGCGTGCTCGAGTTGGCACGCGTCGAGTCCTTCATCATGAGCGGCGATTTCGACCGTGCCCAGAGTGCTCTGGACAACCTTGGTGCTGTCGCTCGTTCGACGGAAGAGGCGGGCATTTTGGCTGCCAACCTCGCCGTGCGTCGTGGTGATCGCCGTGCGGCCATGCAGGCCATCAGCAACACGCTGGCAACCTTCCCGACTTCGGCCCGGGCCTACGTCCGTCGCGCCGAGCTGATCTGGGAGGACATCCAGGGCGACGACACGCTGCCTTCCGCGGAACGGGTACAGCTCCAGCGGGACGCCGTTGGCGATCTCGAAGAAGCCATCAAGCACAACCCCGCGGCCTGGGAAGCGCATCGCCTGTTGGGACAGATCGCTCTCGAGGATGGTCGCTACGAAGACGCCGCGAGGCATTTCGCCACCACGATCGAGCTGCGACCGAGCCAGGCTCCGCTGCGCACGATGCTGGTCACCACGCTGCTCGAGCAAGGGGATGTGCCGCGAGCGATGACCATCGTCGATCGCGCCGTGGAGAGCGACCCGGCCAATGTGGACCTCCGGGTCTCTTTTGCCCGTCTGCTCGCAAGCCTCGACCAGCCAGCGGACGCGATCCGGCTGTTCGAGTCGGCTCTTGCGCAGCGTCGCAACCCAGAGATCGCGGCGCAGCTCGTCGAGTTCTTGCTCGGCTTGGGCAGCTCCTCCGATCTCTCGCGGGCGCGTCAGGTGTTGAACGATCCCAACCTCAATGTTGATGGAACGTGGCAGCTGAAGCTCATGGAGGCGGCGGTCTCCCTCGCCGAGGGAAACCAGCGCCGTGGCGTCCTCGAAGCGCGTCAGTCCTTCGAGCTTGTGCGACGAGACACCCCCGCGGTCGTCAATTGGTTCAACACGATGCCCGCATTGATCGAAGACCACCCGGTACGCATGCAGATCGCGCTCCAGCTCGGGGTCGAGGACACCCCGGAGCGGGTGGGCGAGATCATGCTCGCATCGCTCATGCTGCAGGATGCGGCGACGGATCAGCAGGGCATCGACGACCTGCGGCGCCTTTCCGTCGATCAGAACATGACGATCGCGTTGCGTGCGGGCCAGCTGCTCGGCGACACCTTCTATCGCCGCGCCCAGTATGAAGAAGCGGCGGAGGCCTGGCGTGGAGTTGTCGGAAAGGCGCCCGACGCTGGGCAAAGCCTGAACAACCTCGCGTTCGTGCTCGCGACCGAGCTGGGCGGGTGCGATGAAGCGATCGATCTGGCAATTCGCGCCAAGGACGCCCCGGGCGTGGCGCGGACGATCGTGCTGAGCACGCTCACTGTGGCGTACTTGGCATGCGATCAGATCGAGAATGCCGAGCAGAGCGTGGGCGAGCTGGTGAGCCTCTCCCGGGGTTCGCCCGAGGAAGCCCTGGCGGCCATCCGCAGGGGCCAAGTTCTTCTGTACAAGGGGCTCCGCTCGGAGGCGGAGCGGGCGGCAGAGAGCGCCGAGGCATTGATCAACGCGACCGGCGGCCGCGCCGATTCGTATCGCTCGATCCTGGAGGATTTCCGGACCGAGCTCGGGCAGTGATCCTCGCCGGTTGATCCGGCGTGGTGGATTCTGGGACGTTGGTCCCCGTCGGCAGCCAAAGCCGGCACTCAGAATTTGCACGGTGTTGGGCATCCGGGTCGAACCACGATGCCCAGAAGGCCGACGTATCCCTAGGACGTCCAGAGTAACGGCGACCCAAACGACGTGAGAACAGCATGACCATCGCATCGACTACGACGAACGGCTCACTCAATGGATCGCACGGTTCTTCCGGCGGCGGTAGCGCGCAGATCGGCACCAAGGCCGCGTCGAGCGTGGATCCGCTGCGCGTCCTACGGAAGTACAAGTTTGCGTTCGTTATCGCCGCCATTATCGGTGGTGTCTTGGGCGTCGGTGCCCACTTTGCGCTCGCCGAGTTCCGACCGACGTGGTCTACTCCGGTGATCTACAAGTGCTATCCGCCCCAAACCGAGCCAAACCCCGACGAGCTTCGCATCGATGACGACGAGTTCGAGCGCTTCATGGCGACCGAGTCGGCCATGATGGTGTCCGAGAACGTGCTGCGTGTAGCCGTTGAGAACCCGCGTCTGCTGAATGAAGCTCCGCGGTGGATCTCCCGGTACACCGAAGGCGGCGTTGTTGACATTGGCCGGGCAGCCATCGCGCTCGAAGAACAGGTTGGCGCACGTGTCATGCCCGGTACCGACCTCATCAGCATGACCGTCCGCTGGCGAGATCGCGATGAGGTCGCCACGATCGCCGAGGTGCTCAGCAGCGCGTATCTCCAAGATCTGCGTCGGCGTGGGTCCCGGTCGATGTCCGAGCGGCGAGACGCCGTGGAGCAGGCTATTCGTGGCCTGGAGGACGACTTCTCGCAGGCGGATCGGCGCCGCAGTGAGCTGGTTTCCTCTGCCCAGATGGACGTGCTGGACATTAACCAGAGCCAAGAGCGCGCCGAGATGATGATCGTGATCGGGGCCTTTCAGGAGCTTGGCCTTCAGCTCGAGGCCGTGCTGTCTCAGAAGGCCGAGATGGAAGCGCAGCTGGGCAACCCCGGCGGCCTGCAGTTCAACGAGACGCTGCGGGCCCAGGTCGAGCTCCAGCCGCTCGTCCAGAACCTGCGATCGCAGGTCGTGTTCCTGCAGGCGCAGCGTGCTACCGAGCGCGAGCGTCTTTCGGAGGACAACCCGACGATCCGGCGCATCGACGACCAGATCGCCGCGCTCAATCGCAGCCTTGATCAAGAGCGTCAGAAGCTCCTCTTCGAGCTGTTCCAGACCCAGCTTGATCAGCTTCGGCTTGCCGAGAGCCAGATCAGAGCCCAGATGGCGAGCCTCGCCGGGCGTCGTACACAGCTGGGCATGCGTCTGCAGGAGCTGGTGTTCGCCGAGACTGAGCTGAATGACATCGAGATGCGGATGGGGCAGATCCTCGAACTCCAGCAGGACTTCGAGACCGACCTTCGCATGCTCGACGCCACGGCCGCTCTTGCGACGGCTTCGCGTGTCGACGTTATCCAGTCCGCGCGCGTGCCCACGCAGATGAGCTTTCCGAAGATTTACATCGTGGTGCCCGCGGGCGTGTTCCTGCTCGTTGGCCTTACTGCGGGAATCGCGTACCTCATCGAGATGGTCGATCAGCGTGTCAAGAGCCCGGCGGACATCGCCGCCCTGCCAAGCGTGCGCATCCTCGGTATGATCCCGCACGTCAGCGAGGATCCGGCGCGTATCGACTCGCCAGAACGAGTGTTCGCCGAGCAGCCACTCACCACGATGAGCGAGAGCTATCGCCACGTTCGCGGTGCGGTGGTCAAGCGGATGAAGGCGGGCGGGCACAAGTCGCTGCTAGTCGTTCCGGCGATGCCGGGATCGGGAAGCACGACGGTGGCCAGCAACGTTGCCGAGGCACTGGCCGCGGCGGAGAACCGCGTGATCCTGATCGACGCAAACATGCGGCGACCGCGCGTACACGAGGTCTTCGGTCTGCCGACCGGTCCCGGCGTGGGCGAGATGCTCGCCGGCGCTTCGCTCGCGGATGTCGCCCAGAAGACGGGCAACCCGAACCTGCGTGTGATCACCTCGGGCGCTCCGAGCGAGCGTCAGCTTGAGGCGCTCGCGACGGGCGGCATCGCCAAGCTGATCAACCAGGCTGCGGCCGAGGCCGACTTCGTGATCATCGATGTGGCGCCGGCAACGGTGTCGGGCGACGCCCAGGCGTTGGCCCAGGTTGTGGATTCATCGATGCTCGTGGCTCGTGCCTTTGGCGAGACGCGCGGCCAGATTGGCCGTCTGTCGCGGGAACTCGACGAGCAGCCGGCCCGGTACCTGGGTGTGCTGGTGAATGCCGCACGCAGCGCCACCGGCGGCTATCTGCGGGGTAACCTCCGAGCCGGCCACAGCTACACGGCCAAGAGCGTGCCCTCGACGAAGGCAAAGGCGAAGGCCAAGGCCTGAGTCACAGCGAGTCTGGCTAGGGCCGCCACACGGCGCGGGAGAGATCGGTCTTGCATGACGACGCCCCTAACGCTTCGGGACGGCCCGGCCGGGCGCTCGTCACGGGCGGTGCGGGGTTTATCGGCTCCCACCTCGTCGACCGCCTGCTCGCGCGCGGGGATGAGGTGGTTGTCGTCGATGACCTCTCAACTGGTGTCCGTGAGAATCTCCCGGCGTCGCACTCGCGACTGGCATTTGTGCAGGCCGACCTGCGCGAATGGCTCAATGCTGGAGCGGCTGAAGCCGGGCAGTTTGGCGAGATCTACCACATGGCGGCGGCCGTTGGAGTCGAGCTGATCATCACTGACCCGATCGGCAGTATCGAGACCAACACCGAGCAGACCAGCGCGTTGCTCCGTTACGCCTCGGGCGGTCGGGCGGGCACGCCAGCGGTCGTCGTGGCCAGCAGCTCCGAGGTGTACGGCAAGAGCGAACGCGTGCCATTCCGCGAAGATGACGATGTCGTCTACGGTCCGACCACGGCCACGCGCTGGTCGTACGCGTGCTCGAAGGCGCTCGATGAGTACCTGGCCTTGGCGCATCACCGCGCCCAGGGACTTGGTGTCGTGGTCGCGAGGTTGTTCAATACGGTCGGCCCCCGACAGATCGGCCGGTACGGCATGGTGCTGCCGAGGTTCGTTGCGGCGGCACTCGCCAGTGAGCCGCTTCGAGTCTTTGGTGACGGTGAGCAGGTTCGTTGCTTCTGCGATGTGCGCGATGTCTCGAGGGCCTTGATCGGTCTTGTTGGCACTCCCGCGGCGCATGGCGGAATCTACAACGTTGGCAGCTCTGCCGACATCTCGATCATCGATCTCGCTGGCCGCGTTGTCGATGTGCTGGGCTCGTCGTCCAAGATCGATCTCGTGCCCTACGACGAGGCATATGGCCCCGGCTTTGAGGACCTGCGCCGCCGCGTGCCGGATCTCGCTCGGCTCCGTTCCGCCATCGACTTTCGCCCTGAGCACGATCTCGATTCCACGATCCGGGCCGTCGCCGAAGCGATGGGACCGGCGGGAGTCTCGCGATGATCGAGCTGCTGGCCGCAACCATGCCCGGACTCGTTCCGCCCGAAGCATCGGGGGCCGCCGATGCGCTCGCTGCCGACGAGCAACTTGCCACGACCGGTTTATCGATCTTCCACCGCTACATTTGGGTATTCATCGCGGCGTTCGCCATCACGATCATCGCGACTCCGATCGTGCGTCGGGTTGCGCTCGCCTCGGGCATCATCGATCGACCGAGTGATCCGCGGAAGGTCCACCGCGTCCCGGTGGCGTACCTCGGCGGGTTGGCCGTGTTCCTCGGCATCATGGGCGGCACGCTTGTGAGCTACCTTGCCACGGCCTGGGGCGACCTCGGCGTGGTCTATCCCAGTGAGCACATGGTCGATGGCGACCACCACGCTGTGGTCCCGATCAGCGTGCTGCTGGGCATGACCATCATCGTGATCGTTGGGCTGCTCGATGACGCGGTGGGCATCCGGCCCGGTCTCAAGATCAGCGGCCAGCTCGTGGCCGCGGCGGCGCTAGCCATTGAGAACGTCGGCGTGCGTGTCGCCCAGGGCGTCCTGCGACCCGTGGGCGAGGCCCTTGTCAGCATGGGCGTGCTCGAGAACAGCGATCTGGTCTTTTTCATCCCGATTCCGGGTTTTGAGGCGCCGATCCAACTCAGCTTGGTCTATTGGGCGGGTGCCGCCGTCATCGCGATCTTTGTGATCGGCGCGTGCAACGCGGCCAACCTCATCGACGGCCTCGATGGCCTGCTCACAGGCTCGACGGCCATCACGGTGATGGGCCTCACGATCCTCGCGCTCTCGCTCGCCGTCATCGATCAAGGGCCACGGGACGCCCAGCGGATCGTCCTGTGCCTGGCGGTGCTGGGGGCCTGCATGGGCTTCCTGCCGCACAATTTCAATCCCGCGTCGATCTTCCTTGGCGATTGCGGATCGATGCTGCTGGGCTACTGCGCCATCGTGATCATCCTGACGCTGGGCGACATGGGCCAGACCCACCTGGTTTTGGCCGGGCTCATGATGTTCGCGATCCCCATCATCGATAGCGTGCTGGCCATCGTTCGCCGCCGGATGAGTGGCAAGAGCATCACCGACGCCGACGACCAGCACCTGCACCACATGCTCAAGCGGTCTCTGGGTGTTAAGGGGGCCGTATTCGCGCTCTATGGCATCACGGCATGCTTCACGGCGCTGGGTCTGGCTATGAGCCTGAGCCGTGCCCGGGTTGTGTACGCCCTGGCGCTTCTTGTCGTGTGTTACGTGGGCGTGACTGCGATTAAGATCAGCCGCCGGCAGTACCTGGAGAGCCAGGCGAGCCTCGCGATCGACCGAGCCGACGAACCCGCCCGGTCGGCCTCGTGAGCCGCGGACCGCAACGCCGGATTTTCGAGCCGGATTCGCCGCGATTTGCTGATAGAATCGCGCGATGGATACCCACGAGCAAGGCCAGCCGCAGCGTGAACCGAGCGTCCCTCAGCAGCCGCTGCCAGCAGTCTTCGCCCTGATGAACCAGAAGGGCGGCGTGGGCAAATCGACCACGGCCGTCAACCTCGCGGCCGCGCTGGCCCGCCTTGGCAAGCGGGTCCTACTCGTCGATCTCGATCCTCAGGCCCACGCCACGCTGCACCTGGGCGTCGACGCGGGCGACGGGGATGGCGAGTCGCCGGGCACGGTGTACGACGCCCTCCTGGATCCTTCGAGTGCGAAGGCCGTCGCTGCTGGCGAGAACCTCTGGCTGCTGCCTAGCGAGACCGATCTCGCCGGAGTGGAGTCGGAGTTGGCGCAAGCCGATCACCGGCACCACCGGCTACGCATGGCGGTTGAGACCGTCTGCCACGCAACGCCGATCGATGTCGTGCTGATCGATTGCCCGCCGAGCCTCGGCCTGCTCACGCTCAACGGCCTCGCGGCGTCCGACGAGGTTGTGATCCCGATGCAGGCGCACTTCCTGGCACTGCACGGCGTTGGCAAGCTGCTGGAGACCGTGCGGCTCGTTGCACAGCAGGTCAGGCCCGAACTACGTGTCGCCGGCGTCGTGCTGTGCATGTACGACCAGCAGGCCAGCCATACCCAAGAAGTCGTGGGCGACATCGAGGCGTTCTTCGCCGAGGCCCGCGATCGCGATGTGCCGTGGAAGCGCGCTCGCGTGCTTTGGCCGCCGATCCGCCGGAACATCAAGCTGGCCGAGGCCCCGAGCTTCGGGCAGTCGATCTTCGAGTACGCGCCCCAGGCCGCGGGCGCACGTGACTACTCCGCGCTGGCCAAGCACTTCGTCGCACTGCTCGAGCCCGCGGCGCCCGCATCGATTCCGGTGCCAGTTGAGCCCGCGCCTGAGCCCGAGATCGCAGCCAGTCCAGAGCCGCAAGCTCCCGTTCAGCCGGATCCCGTCTCTGAAACAGAGCCGGAAGCGCCCTCCCAACGCGAAATCTCGACCGAGACGGCCGATGAGGATCCGCCCGAGATCGTGACGCCGCCCGCGACGCAGCAGCACGCCTCGTGATCGAGCGGTTCCGGTCGGCCTTGAGGATCATCTTCGTCGTCTATGCGCTCGTGCTCTTTGCCGCCACGCACAAGCCGGGCGTCGATGTCAACGTGGTCCCGGGTATCCGGCTGGACCTGTTCATCCACGCCGCCGCGTTCGGCCTGTGGAATGTGTTGCTCGGTCTGACCATGTGGCTCGGCGACGCCGCACGAATCCGTGGTTTGGCGGCGTTGCTCGCTGTGGGCGTGGCGTATGCCATCATCGATGAGGCCACGCAGGCCGTGCCGATATTCGATCGAGTGTTCGATGTGAAGGACATGGTGGCCAACATCGGTGGGGTCGTGCTGGGGGGCGCCGCGGTCTCGGCGTTCGCGCGGTGGTCGGGCGTCAACCAGCCGGATCAGGCATGAGCGCGACGCTGGCTCGAGCGTTTCGCGTTGTCTCGTCGCTGACGCTGCTCTCGCGCGTGCTCGGTATGGTGCGCGACATCGTGACGGCCCGGTTGTTTGGCGATACGGCCATCGGCTCCTCGTTCGCCGCGGCATTCGCCGTGCCAAATACCTTCCGCCGCCTGTTCGGCGAAGGGGCGCTGGCGGCTGCGTTCGTGCCCGAGTACGCCTCACTCGTCGAGCGAGATCCGCGGGCCGCCGACCGGTTCGCGTCGTTCACCGTTGGGCTCATCGGCCTGGCCACCGCGGCCTTGGCGATGCTTGGTGAAATCGGCCTGTGGGTCGCATTGTCCTTTGCCGAGCCGGGTGGCACGAAGCACTTTTCGATCGCCCTGATCATGGTCGCGCTGCCCTTCATGCCGCTTATCTGCGTTGCAGCGACCCTTGCGGGCATGCTTCAGACCCATGGCCGATTCGGCCCGCCGGCTGCCCAGCCGATCGTGCTCAATACACTGGTCCTCGCGGCGACGGGGCTGCACGCGGTGGACTCACAGGCCTCGCTCGAGTCGGCCGCCATGCTGCTCTGCGGTGCAGTCGTCTTCTCGGGCGTGGTCCAGGTCGCGTGGAGCCTCTGGGCCCTTCGGCCGCTTGTGCATTGGACGCGTGTGCTTGCGGGCGTGGGTGGGAGTGCCAAGACTCTCTTGCGGCGCTGGGCGGGCGCGACGATCGGATTGGGTACGCTGCAGGCCAGCGCCCTGCTCGACGTGCTGCTCGCGATGTGGCCGATCTGGTTCGGCGCGACGATGTTCGGCCTGGTGTACCCGCTCGATGAGCAGTCGAACGCCGTCTTGTTCTACGCGCAACGCTTGTACCAGTTTCCGCTGGGCGTGTTCGGTATCGCCGTGGCCACCGTCGCGTTCCCGTTGCTGAGTCGGCTCACCACCGATCGCGAACGCTTCCACGGCGCGCTCGTCGACGCGCTCTCGCTCTCGCTGGCCATCGCCCTACCCGCGAGCGTCGGGCTGGTGCTGGTCTCGAGCGATCTCACGGCTGTTCTCTTTGGCGGATGGGGAGCGTTCAGCGAAGCCGGCGCGGACCGCGCTGCTGCCGCGCTCATCGGATATGCCGCTTGTGTGTGGGCGTATGGCTGCAACCAAGTGCTAACGCGGGCGTTCTACGCGATTGGCGATACGCGGACGCCCGCCTTTGTCTCTTTGTTTACGCTCGCGGCCAACCTCGCGCTCAACCTCTCGCTCATCTGGTTTCTCCGCGAGGCCGGGCTCGCGTGGGCGACCGCGATCGCCGCGACCGTGCAGACTGGCATCCTCCTGCTGCTGCTCGCCAAGAAGCACGGCGTCCATGTCGTCGGCGAGTCGATCTCCCGTGGCTGGAAGGCCCTGCCCTGCGTGGCGGTCATGGCGATCGCGGTGGGAGTCGTGCTGCTCGTTTGGTCGGGTGAGGAATCTTGGTCGACGAGGGCGCTCCGCCTTGCCGTCTGCGTGTGCCTGGGGGCCCTGGTGTACGGGGCCGTTGCGTGGGCCATCGGCTACCGTGAACTCGCGCGAGCATTGCAACGCAAGGGAAGCACCGATGACCGTTGATCTGAACGGGAAGCCGATCGCGATCGCGGGAGCCAGCAGTGGTATTGGTCGCGCTACCGCGATCGCGTGCGCTCGGGCAGGCATGCCCGTCGCAATCGGTGCTCGCCGGACGGAAAAGCTGCACGCCGTTGCGAGCGAGATCGAGTCTGTGGGTGGTCGCGCCGTTGCGATCGAGCTCGACGTCACCAGCGATGCATCGAGCACGGCGTTCATCGAGCGAGCCGAGGGGGAACTGGGTCCGCTGCACGCTGTGTTCGCCAACGCGGGATTCGGATTCGAACGGCCGGTACACGAAACAACGGACGCAGACATGCGCGAGATCTTCGAGGCCAACTTCTTCGGCACGCTCGCCGTGCTCAACCCGGCGGTCGCCCGGTTCATCGAGCGCCGCTCGGGCCACGTCCTCATCTGCTCGAGCAGCATCGGAAAGGTCGGCATCCCCGGATACGGCGCGTATTGCGCGACGAAGGCGGCCCAGTCCCACGTTGGCCGAGCGATGCGCCACGAGCTCAAGCCGCTGGGCATCGACGTTTCGACGGTCTACCCCATCGGCACCAGGACCGAGTTCTTCGACGAGGCCCGCCGACGCAGCGGGGGTGGCAGTCTTGTCGAGAACACTCCCAAGGCGTTCATGCAGCCACCCGAGCGTGTCGCGCGGGCCATCGTGGCTTGCTTGCGGCGGCCGCGCACCGAGGTGTGGACGAGCTGGACGAGCCGGATCATGCTGGGGGCCCTGTCGACGTTCCCGCGGTTGGGGGACATCGCCCTCGATCGGATCGCGCGGCGTCAGGCCGAGATCAACCGTAGGGCTGGGGATGCCTGAGCCACCTCCGCACGCAAGATCTCTTGTGTTTGCGGGGTGATGGCGGTAATCTGGTCAGGGGAAGAGGCCTCATGGGGCCATCTGGCACACGCACGCAGCACGCTCGCCCCGAGCACAGAGGAGGTCATATGCAACGCAGAATTCTTGGCATCGGAGCCATCTTGTCGCTTGCGGGATCGGCTATCGCTCAGGACGTCGCGTTCGTCGCGGCCGCCACGTCGGCCCAGCTCCAGGAGATCCAGCGCGTCGTCGAAGCCACCGGGCTCTTCAACAGTGTCTCGACCATCGATACCAGTTCCGTGACACCCACGGTTGACGATCTCTCGGACTTCGATGCCGTCATGGTCTGGACGAATCTCACGCCCGACCAGCCGGACGCCTTCGGCGATGCTCTTGCGGACTACGTCGACGCCGGCGGCGGTGTCGTGGTCGCGGTGTTCGCCAACAGCAGCACAACAGCCGACCGAGATATCGCTGGGCGATGGCGTGGCAATCCCGAGTACGAGGTCATCGTGCCTCGGAGCGGAAACCGTCAGGGGGCGGCTTCCTTGGGCACGATCCTGGAGCCAGACAACCCGATCGTCGACGGCGTGTCAACGTTCTTCGGCGGCACTTCGAGTTGGAGGCCCAGCGTCACGAGGCTGACGGCGGGTGCTCGGGCGATCGCCGAGTGGGACGATGGTCGTGTGCTCGTGGCGGTGGGGGCGAACGAGAAGCGTGTCGATCTCGGTTTCTACCCGCCTCCGAGCACGGTCTCCTCTAGTTTCTGGGACATCGATACAGACGGCGATCTGCTTCTGGCTCAGTCGCTGCTCTTCGTTGCCGGCAGGGGCGGGTGTCGAGCCGACCTTGATGGAGATGGTCAGCTGAGCCTCTTCGACTTCTTGGCTTTCCAGAACTTGTTCGACGCTGGCGATCTCACGGCTGACTTCGATGGAGACGGCGACTTGACGCTCTTCGACTTCTTAGCCTTCCAGAACGAGTTTGATGTCGGCTGCGACTAATCGCCGAGTGACGACACCAATGAAAACGGCCCCGCTTCACAGCGGGGCCGTTTCGTTTGGGTCTTTCAAATCCGTGTGGATTAGCGGAGCTGCATGTATTGGGCCTCGAGCGCGCGGCCGATGCGGTCGCTCGCGTCCATGAGGTGGGCCTTGGTGTACATGTCCATACCGCCCGTCTTCATCGCCGCGTCGATCTCCTGGCGGAGCTCACGCAGCTGCAGCGAGGCCACGTTGGCCAGAGCCGTGCCCGACGCCCCCGGGAAGCCCCGGTTCGTCAGGCTGATCAGGCGATCGACGTGCTGGGCCTGCAGGCCGCGACGCAGCGAGCTGATCATGGGCTTGCGCTCGGTGAAGTCACCGCTGGGCTTGTCCGACAGCTCGCTCCAGGCCGCGTCCTTGATGGCCCGCATGACCTCGGCGAGGGTGATGTAGTCCTCGTCGGCGTCGACGTGGACCTCGTTGTTGTACACGCGGTTGAGCGTGGTGGGGTTGAGCACCATGGTCATCGCCGAGGCCTGGATGCCGCGGATGCGATCGTGCACCGGGAAGGCCGGCTCGTCGAAGATCGAGCCCATGCCGCCGCCGTCCCACCACTTGTCGGTGGTCATCTTGCGGAGCAGCTCGGGGCTCAGGCCGAACGCGTCGTCGTAGAACGTGTTGTTGATGACGAAGTTGAGCGCGGCGCGCTGCTGCTCGGCCGGGACCGGGGTCAGCGGCTCGAGGTCGCCGGGGTCACCCTTCTTGGCGCGACTCTGGAAGGTTCCGCCAACCCAATTGGCCATCATGCTTACGGCGTTGATGTGCTGGCCGAGCGTGATGTTGTAGCCGCGGCGGGCGCGGGACCAGCTGTCGCCGTCCTTCACGAACTCGTCGAGGATCTCGCTACGCAGCTTCTCCACCAGACGCATCTGGTTCTCCGCGTAGTGCAGGGGATCGGCTGAGAGGTCGTAGCGACGCGCAAGTGGGTCTGGGCCCCAGGTGTCCTCATCGGTCGCGTATGCCAGGCGCGGATCATCCACCTTTGCCAGCACGTCGTCCAGGTTGCCGTCGGTATAACCGTATTCGATGGCCCAGACGTCGTAGTCGCCGATGTCGATGACCTCGTAGTTGCCCTGGATCTCCCCGGACTCCATGTTGATGTTGATCGGGTTGTAATCCATCACCGACGAGGCGAACGGCTCCTTGTCCTTCACCGCCTCGGAGTTGATCTCCTCCATCGTGAAGATGGCCGACGCCTTGAAGTTGTGCCGCAGGCCGAGAGTGTGGCCGATCTCGTGAGCGGTGAGGTGCGCGAGCGCCGGCCCGACGAACCACTCGGGCACGCCGTCGAGCATGTCGACGTTCTCCATCTCCTCGCTGTCCCACAAGCCCAGGACCTCGCCGCTCAGGCGGGCGACATCCATATTCATGGCCTTGAGATGGGTCATGTTGCACGTGCCGTCGACCATGAAGCTCGAGATCATGCTCTCGCGCGACCCATCGATCGACTGGGGCCCTGCCATCGCCGCGTGGCCACCGAACGGCTGCGGGCCGCGGGCCTCGCGCTGGGCGATGATGAAGTCGCGCTGCTCGGGCGGGGCCATCTGCACGCGAGGGTCCCACTGCGGGTTCTCGTCGAGCCACGCGAGTGTTTCGGGGCCGAAGCCCTCGGTGGCGACCTGCGGCAGCAGATCGTTGTACTGGAACCAGTACGCGCGGATCCAGCCGTCGGTCAGCACGACGTCGGCGTCGAGGATCTCGCCGGTCTCGGGGTTGACGCGGCTCGGGCCGATGGCCGTACCGATACCGTTGGTCAGCCAGCGGACGAAGTTGTAGCGGACGTCCTCGGGGTCCTTCTCCATGTTGGCGCCGGTGGTGGCGTCCTGGTAGACGACCTCGATGGCGCCGACGATCCCGACCTCTTCGTACGCCCGGTTCCAGTACTCGATGCCCTCACGCACCCAGCGGCGGTACTTCACCGGCACCTGGTGGTCAACGTAGTACACGATCGGTTGCTTGGGCGGGCTCTTGCTGAGCTTCGGGTCGGCCTTCTCGAGATGCCAGCGGTTGATGTACCGCGTCCACATCTGCGATCCGTCCATCTCCGAGAAGTCGCGGTACGTCGTGGTGAAGTAGCCCACGCGCGCGTCGGCCTCGCGGGGCTTGTAGCCCGGGGTGCCCTGGATCCGGCTGATGGAGTAGTGGTACGTTGCCAGCTGGCCGCGCTGATCGGGAACCTCGATAGCGATCTCCACATTCTCGGGGAACGCCTTGGCGGTCTTGATCGTCGCGAGGCGCGCATTGAGCCGCGAAGCACGCGGGCCAAAGAACGTGCCGGCGTTGCCGACGAGCAGTCGGTCGAGGTCGATCACCGGCTGGCCGTTCGGGCCCTTGGCAACGATCGGCACCTCGAGCAGCACGCGATCGGTGAAGATGCGGTCGATGCCCTTGTCCAGCTTCTTGTCGCCACCGGAGCGCACGGACATCTGTGGCTCGATGATTGCCAGGCGATCGTCGTACTTCTTCCAGTAGACATAGCGATCGCCGCTCTGCAAGCCGGCGAAGATGTCGCCCGAACCCATCGTCATCGCGAAGAAGTGGCGCTGACGCTCGAAGCCGCGGGGGAGCTCGGCGAGCAACTGGCCGTCCTTGTCGCGCTTCCAGATGTTGAAGAAGCTCTTGCCATCGGCGGTCGAGACGACTTGCTCATAGCCCTCGCTGACCTTCTCGAAGGGGGGCAGGTCCTGGCCTTGCGCCTGGCCGGCCATGGCGAGGACGCTCGCAGCGACACCCGAGATGGCCATCCTGCTGAGTCCGTTTTTCCTATTCCTCATGTTCCGTGTACTCCGTGTCTGAAGGCCCATGCGGTGGCCGATGCCTGGGTTCGAGTCGTTCCAGGGCCAGTGGCCTGAGTTCGCTGGCGGCCCGCGCACATGCCGCGGACGCGTCCGGACTTCCGTGTCGTTTGCTGTGTATTGTGGACGCGCCAACGCGCCACGTCTGGCTTTCCAGAGTTTCTATCGGGTGTTTTGACCGCAATTGGGTCAAACGCGGGGTGTTTCCTGGTTGCTCAAAGCACGAAGCGCAGAGTTGGCCGCCAGATCCAGGTCACCACCGGCTGGCCACTCAGCGGACTCGCGAGCCTGCGGGCTCGGGTCGACTTCCGCAGCTGGGGTCGGTGCATGCGCGGGCCCTGCACCGAGCACGAGGGCCGCGGTGAGCGCCGCGAAGATGATCGCAGCGATTTGGAAATATCGATCTCGTGTAGCCAACTCAGTGGGATCGTCGTATTCGCCGCGTTCCAGCAGCACGATGCATCGCAGTACCGCGAACGTCGCCGGCAGCATCGTCAGCCAGAGCAGGTTGAGACCCAAGGCCGGCGCACCGCCCGAGCCCAGCACGCGATCACCAAGCATCCAGACGAACCGGGACTCGTTGTCCTGCACGTAGCCGGCGTACGTCAGCAGCATGGCGACGGCAGTCACCACGACCATCATCCGCAGGAGCTCGTCGGTGTAAACACCCTGGACCGCGCGGGCGGCGGCGGCGTCTTCGCCAAGCGTCCGACGCTCGCCCAACCGCTTGCCGAAGGCAAGGAACATCGCCAGGAACAGCGTGACGTTGAGGAGCCAAGTGCTTGGCGTGATCCCGACCGCAGCGCAGCCTCCAAGGACGCGGAGCACGAAGCCCAACGCGAGGCTCAGCACATCGATCACGGGGACGTGCTTGAGCCCGAGGCTGTACGCCGAGACGTTCGCGACGTAGAGCCCGAGCATCGCGGCCAGGCCGAGCGCGTGTGTAGGCGTGAGCAATGGTCCGATAGCAGCGACGCATGCTCCGGCCAGTACCCACAGGCCAACGGCGTATGCCTTTGCCACCGATGGTGTGACCCGACCCGAGGCGATCGGGCGGCGACGCTTGCGTGGGTGCAGGCGGTCGGCCTCGGCGTCCCGCAGGTCGTTGATCACATAGCAACCGCTGCTCGCCAGCGCGAACGCGGCCATAGCGAACGCGACGCTCCACAGTTCGGCAATGCTGGTCGCTGCCCCGAAGAACGGCCCAACGGCTACGAACGCGCTCTTGGTCCATTGCTTGGGCCGGGCGAGCCTGAAGAGGGCGAACCAGAGCGGCTCAGGTGCCCCCGCGCGCGTGCCGATGCCTTGGTCGGCACCAGTGGTGCCGATATCTGTCTCGCGGGCCTGGCTTGCGTGGTTCGCGTGCTGGGACATGGATCTCTGGGGGTCTCGGAGCCGGGACGCCCTTCCGTCCGGCGAACACGGGGTCGTCCTGAGGGTAACAATCGGGCCCTCAGGCCGATACGTCCACACGCTTTTCGACGTTCGGGCTCGCGATTCATCGACAGGAGGATCCAATCGAGCCAGAAGCCAGCCCATCAAGCGAAACCCGAGGCCGATTCGCCACGTCATGGTGGATCGCGTGGGTGCTGCCCATCGCCTGGGGGATCTGCCTCGCTCCGATCGCCCTGTTCGATGTGCGGCATGCCCGAGGGCGGGCAACGTTCGATCAGGAGCTGTTCCACGAGCACACGATCCGTGCCTTCGCCGAGACCTGGCCGTTCATACACCTGACATCACCCGAAAAAATTATTCCCGATCACCTGGTAGCCATGACGCCCGGGCTGCACTGGGTGCTCGCGGGGGCCACGCGAATCATCGGTTTGGGCGATGCTGGCTTGCGGGTCGCCGCCCTGCTCATCAGCGTGGCGGTGTTCGGCGTTCTCGGCGTCTTGGTCGGTCGACGGTGCGGACCGATGTTCGGCGCGTTGCTCGTGGCCCCGCTCATGGTCTCGATGTACGTCGCGAGCTCGGCCGCGTGGGTTCTGGCCGACAACGTCGGCTGGTTCTGGGTGGGCGTGCTGTCCCTTCTGGCGCTCTTCTCCCGGACCACGCTCGTGTGGGCGCTCGTGGCCGGCGTGGGCCTGCTGCTTGCGGTATGGACGCGCCAGAACCTGCTGTTCCTGGCGTTGCCCCTGTGGGCGGCGGCCTGGCTGAGCACAGAGTCGGCCGTGGCCACACGCGCGAACCCCTTTGTGCAGACCCCCGCTCGGCTCAAGCACCTGCTGCCGATCGCGATCGCCACCATCCCGTCCCTACTGACGCTCGCGTACCTGTACCGCATCTGGGGCGGGCTCGTCCCGTACGAGTTTCAGGGGCAATACGACGGCGCCAACCCCTCGAACATCGCTCTGCAACTCTCGATGCTCGCTGGCTTCGGGGTGTTCTTCTTGCCGGCGATGCTGGGCGTTGGTGAGCCCGAATGGCGGCCACGGGTCCTCGCTACGTTGCGGCGGTGTGCCCCCTGGGTTGCGTTGTCCGTCGTGGCCTCGGCGATCATCGTTGCGATGCTGCCAACGACGGCAGCTCCAACGAAGGGGCGTGCCGGGTTCGTCTGGAATGCCTTGGACAGGTTGGACGTCATCGGCCCGATCGGCGATACCAACGTGCTCATGGTGCTCATCGCGATGGCCGGCGGGGCCATGCTCGTGGTCATGCTGGCAAGCGTGCCGGCCCGACAACGATGGATCCTCGGCGCGCTTTTCGCCGCGTTCGCCATCGCCCAGGGCGCGAGCTCTGAAGTGTGGCAGCGGTATCACGAGCCCTTTACGCTGCTCTTTCTGGCGATCGCGACGTGCACCGCGCTGCACGGACGTGGCATGCCGGGCCAGCGGCTACGCCGAGTCCAAGTCGTACCGATCGCCGTCCTCGCGCTCGGTCTGTCGGTGATGAGCGCGACCATGATCTGGCAGAAGGAGATCGCGCCCTGGCGACGCGGAGAGCCCCAGATGCCGCGTACGACCATGCTGCCCGAGCCGCCACCGCGGGAGCCGGTCACTCGCCCCGACGGGCAGGAGTGAGGATCATTTCCTGCGCCCGGTGGGTGCCCTCGCCAAGATCGATCATCCGGTACGCCGTGGCACGCCAGCGAGCGCGGTCGATCAGCGCCTGATCGAGGCCGAGGAATGGAATCGTTGTATGGTCCTTGCCACGAAGCCTCACGAAGCGGGGCCAGCCATAGTCCGGACCGATCCCGGCCTTGGCGTGCGCATCGGAGAGACCGGGCAACAGCGCATCGATAGCCGCTGAGCCGCGGCCCGTGTTAAAGTCGCCCACGACGATCTCGGGTTCCGGGAAGCCCTCGATCTCCGAGCGCCGTCGCGGCCCCGCGGCCGTAGGCCTGAACCGCAGGTGCACCGAAGACTCAATCGCGGCGCGCGAAGGCTCCACGAACGCCATACGACCACGCGCCGGGTCGCTCGGCCAGTCCCAGCCCCAAAGGACTGCGGGCCCGGCCCGGGTTTCGAGCCTCGCGTAAATGGCCGTCCCGTGGTCCAGCAGGTCGGGCTCGTTGGTCTCGCCGCGCAGATCGAGGCTCACCCAGCCGGACTCGGACATCGGCGGTCCGCTGATGATCACGAATCGCCCACCGCGGCTGAAGTGGCGCGGCAGGTCCTGCTGGCTAATTGGTGCGTTGGCCAGCATGCGGACGATCTCGCCCCATTGCAGACGGAGCGGGGGGTTGGCGAGCACGACGACCGCCGAGGATGATCGTTCGATGCCGAACGGATCCGCTTCGCGAAGGAAGCTCTGCATCGACTCGTCGGTGGCCTCGGTCGCGTTCCAGTGGTACACGCGCAGCGCGGTCGGCCCGGGCGTACGGAGCAACGCGTTTTGCAGGCGCCAGTGCGCCGTCGCCACGTGGAGTGTCAAGACGGCGGCCACAAGCACGAGCGAGAGCCGCCTCCAACGACGACGCGGCCCACGTGGCACGAGAGCCGCGGTCACCATCACCAGCACCCAAGCGCCGAGGAGCCAAGCCTCGGGCGGCGCCCAGAACAGCCACTGCGTCCAGGAGTAGTGGTCCGTGAGAACACGGCCCGTGAAGTAGCCCAAGGCCAGCAGGAAGAGGCAGACGCGGCCCAGCCACGCCAGGAAGCCGCGAAGCCTCGCACGGCGGCTCGGCCGACGCCATGCCTCGATGGGTGACTCTTCGGGTTGGAAAGTCGAGGGTTTGGCCATGCTGATCGCGGGCTTTCGAGGCAGTCTGGCCATCGGCTGTGCGAGTGCCCGGGCTCCAGACGCCGATAGCACTCCCATGGTTCGCGTCGCGATGCTGTTGATCCTGGTTTCGGGTGTCCTCATGGGGTGCGGCGAGCCTGCCCAATCCGAGGCCGCAACCGCTCACACAGCCTCGGACCCCAAGATTGGTGCTGCAGCCGATTCGCAAGGTTTGATCGGCATCGGCGAGATCCGCACCACGACCTACGAGACCAGTCCGCCGTCGCACCCCAGCCTGGCGTGGCCCGAGCTCGCCCCTCGCATCGAGCTCGCACGCCAGCAGCTCGACGAGATGCCGGAGGTCGGGAGGCCAAGGCCGAGCACGCGACCGCTTGCCGAACGCGCGACGTCCGAGCAGTTCGCGCACGCTTCGGCGGCACGAGACCGTGCCGCCGTGCTTCGCGCTGAAGCGGCGCGCCACGTCGCCACGGGATATCCGGATGCCGCCGTGGAGGAACTCATCAACCTGCTCGGCGTATCGCGAGAGTTGGCGTCGTGGGGCGTACCCGTGGCAGCGGAGGCATCCGCATCGATGATTGAAACGGCCTTGACAGCACTTGAGCAACCAAGAGCCGCGCCGCTGCGCGATGCGCTGTCTCCCGCAGCACAAGCCCGGATGATCGAAGGTCTCGAATCTCTCGAACAGACCGATCCCGCCGGCCGACTCCGAGCGATGGTCGAGAGCGCATCAAGCCGGGCGAACGCGCTGTCGGACCTCTCGCAGGGTCGCGATGGGCCTACCGCCGTCCGCGCAACGGCGGCGCGATACCGCCGCGGGGCCGAGCGCGGCGAAACGCGGGAGATCAGTCGGCTGCTCGAAGAGTCCCGGGCGTTTGCGATGGCACTCGCCGACGGTTGGGACCGCCCGACGCGCTCGGCGATCACCGAGCGGCTCCGGCAACGCCAGGCCGAGGATGCCATGGGTGTGCTCGAGGTGGTCTTTGGCGAGACCGCCGACGCGTGTGATGCCGACGCGCTGCTGCGCGAGCGGATCGCGCGCACGATCGAGGCGCTCCGGTGAGAACGCTACTGGCCGGCCTCATTGCGGTGGGCGGGGCGGCTATGGCTGGGCTCGTTGGAGATCGGGCCGAGCCCAGAGTCGGGTTCGAGTACGCTCGGACGCTTGAGCACACATTTGCCGACCGTGTTCGGACCGAACAAGCGTTCGCCGGAGCCGCCGGACGCCTCGGCCGTGCAGATCGCTGGGCGGTCACGGTTGCGTTGCTTGTCGAGATGGCTCACAGTGCCAACGAGTCCGCCGATCGCGCGTTCGCCCTCGATGCGGCGCTCGTCGAGCTCACACGGAGCGAATCGCGTGGGTTGATCGCCCGAGCATCGCCGGAGCGCGTCCGGGCGCTGGGAGCCTCGCTGGCTCGATTCGATACCGAGGATCCGGCCGGTTTCCGAGATGAAACGCAGCGTCTTGCCCGCGCGCGATTGATCGCGATCGAGCGTCAAGTTCTCCAGCGCGCTGAGCCTTCGGAAGAGCTGGATGCTTTGCTGCTCGAAGTGGGCTGGACCGCCGAAGGCCAGCGCGGGCCACGCGGCCGGCAGCGTGCCGAGGACCGAGCCGACTTCCGCGCGTTCAACCGGCACGAGGTCGGTGTCGTCGATGGCATGGTGAGGCGGCACATCTTCCTCCCGCCGACGGAAGCACTCCAGGGCGTCCCGGTCGCGGACCTTGAGTACGCGTTGAAGCGTTCGCGCAACTTCGTCCGGCGCATCGGCGACCTCTGGGGCCACCAAGACGGTCCCCGCGTGCATGACTTCATCCTCGACTACTCCATGCGAGATGGCACCGGGGTTGCTCGCCTCGTGCACGCCGATACGACACTGCTCGCGCAGCACGATCGGCTCAGACGATGGAGGTTGCGCGAGGCCCTGTGGAGGCTCGATCGTGGCGGCTAGCCGCTCGTCGAGCGGCTCGAGCACCGTATTGGCCGCGGGCGCGATGGCGTATGGGCTGCTCATCATCGGGCCGTTGGTCGCCTGGGCCATGTATTGGCCGCCGGCGTTTGTCGTTGTGGGCGTAGCCGTGGCGGGATTCCTGGCCATCGTCGAGGCGGCCCGCCGGCGCGACGTTGGCGAGGTGGCGAACCGCATCGGGGTGCGACGCGAACGATTCGCACAACTCGCGCGTGCTTCGGGTCTGGCGTGCCCGAGGTGCGGCTATGACCTTGCGGGCGCAGAGGGCGATCGCTGCCCGGAGTGCGGTGAGGATCTTGAGATCGTCGTGCGGGTCCAGTTGCACTACGAATTCGTCGAGAACGCCGGTCCGGGCATCAGCCAACGCGATATGCGCGGGCTGTCGGCTCCAGCCGTACGCGCCATGGGGCTGGCTGCGATGCTGCCGGCGATTGTCGTCCCGGCGGGGGTTCTGGCGCACAAGGCGTTCGACCGTGGCACTCCGGCCGTGTTTGCGGGCGCGTGCCTGCTCTATATGGTGTTCAGCGCATTGCGCTGGTGGCGACGAAGATTCGATCAGGACCTGCCCCGGCAGCGCACCGAAGCCCTGATGAGCACAGCGGCCATCTCGGCTGTCGCTGCCCTCATCTCGCTTGTCGACCTCGCGTTCTAGCCGAATCTGTGCGGCCTACTCGTCGACGCCGAGGTCGGTCTTCGTGAACAACGCGTGGAACACGAATCCTGCGGACTCGATGTTCTCGCGCGCACCCTCTTGGCGGTCGATCGTTGCGATGATGCCGGCGATGGTCGCCCCGGCGGCCTGCAGGTCCTTGGCGGCTTCGAGGGCCTGCCCGCCGCTCGTTGCCACGTCCTCGAACAACACGACCACATCACCCGAATTCAGCTCGCCTTCTACCTGCTTTGCCGTGCCGTAGTCCTTCTTGGCGTTGCGTACAAAGATCGCCGGCAGGCCCATTCGCAGGGCGCACGCGGTTACGAGGGGGATCCCGCCGAGTTCGGCTCCGGCCAGCCTGTGGGTCATGCCAGCGTGGGGCGTGAGGAGCGATTGGGCCTTCTCGGCCAGCAGGTCGGCCACCGGTCCGAGAATCTCCGGCCGCGTGCTGAACTTGTACTTGTCGAGGTAGTACGAACTCGTGCGGCCCGATCTCAGCGTGAAGGTGCCGCGTAGCAGGCAGGCGTCGGCGATCCTGCTGGCGAGTTCGTTCGTATTATGGGAGGGCATCGGACGGGTTGTGGCTTCTGCGGACTCCATGTCTGGACAGTAGGGGAACAGACCGCTCGATCCTTGGGTTGCTTCGGCCGACGAATGCCTTCAGCGGGGCGTCGGGCTTCCGCAGCGGGGCTTGGTTCGGTCCAGCTTTCCGGTAATGATTCGTCCCAATCCGGTGCGACCAGGCTCGGGTAACTTGGCCTCGTCGTGCCACCAAACGCCACGCCCGCCATATCGCGTCCGAGCGTTCCAAGAGGGCTTCACTCCATGCAGCGAACAACGCGTTCTAACCCGAACTTGACCCTCCCCGGCGTGCTGGCCTGCCTTGCCGGAGCCTCACTCTTGGCCGCGTCGGTGGCGGCAAGCCCTTTGCCGACCACGATGTCGGGAGCCGCGCAGCAGGAGTCCAACCCCTTCGCCCCCAAGCCACCGAAGGCGCGGCAGCTCCCGAGCATCCTCGAGCGGGATGATCAGGGCTCGGTCGTCTGGGTCGACGGCGACCCCGCTCGCCACGCGCTGAGACTGATCGGCCTGTCCCAGCGCGTCTCGGCAGAGGTTGAACAGATCCTGGCAGAGCGCGACCGGCTCTTGCTGCAGGCCGCAGTTGTGAATGCGGACAAGATCGTGCGGGCCTTGCAGGCGCAGCGCGCCGACAACCAAGCGCAGTACGACGAGTTCGCGCGGGCATTCGGTGCTTCGCTCGGGCCGCTTCGCGGGCGCAACACGATCCCGAACGACTCGCAAGTGCGAGAGAAGCTTGGTCGCGTCAAGCGAGACGACCTGAGTGCCGTCGTCCGAGAGTACAACCTGGCTCGCGCGGGCGAAGAGCGTGCACGCATGGAGGCCGAAGCGGCTGCCAAAGGCGAAGAGCTCGCCGAGTTCGTCCTGAGAGAATCGACCATCCTCCAACGCTTCATCGCCAGAGACACGGTGACCGACGCCGCCCGAATGCTCGAGGAGCGCCTTGGAGGTGGGGCGGCGCTGGTCTCGGCCCACGACGGGCTCGCGGCCACTCTCGAGTCCGAGGGATACTGGGCAGCGATGTCCGAGCTGACCGCTGCGCAGCTGGCGGCATTCGTCAACGATCGCACCGGCGTCGAGGTTCGGTTCCCCAGCCCCGAGGGCGACGCCGCGCTCGCGCCGCTGGTTGGCACGCCTGCGTTCGATCCGCCAGCCGATCCTGGGGGCCAGGGTTAGCATTACGAAATAGACTGCAAGAGTTGGGCCCACCGGTCGAATCCGCCCGGCGCGTGCCAAAAGCCAGCATGTCCGAGAAGGGGAGTTCCATGATCCGCACGACACCGAAGAATTTGATGGCGGCCGCGGCCATGCTGTGCCTTATTGCCGCAGCGCCCTTGAAGGCCCAAGAGGCACCAGCGACCGGGCCGCAGGTCGAGCCCGCCCCGGGGCGGCCCGCGCAGCCGCCGCAGCCTCAGGTGCCACAGTTCGAGTCGATCTTTGAGGTCGACGCCGAGGGCATCCCGATGGCCCCGGAGACGTGGAACGATCTGGCCGCGTTGGCCGTCAATCCCGAGATATCAGCCGACCAGCGCGAGGCCATCGAGGCGGGCGTACGTGAGTGGCTTGCGGGTGTGCAGAAGCTCGTCCTCGAGAACCCAGATCTGGCGCTTGAAGCCGCCAAGGGCCTATTCGCGGATGTCGACATCGACGCCCGCGCTGAGCTGGCCCACGCATCGGAGGTCATGAAGACGCTCAGCGCCGTCTCGAACCTTTCCTCGAGCCTGTCGAACGCCGGCATCGTGACGAACGAGCAGGCCCAGCTCAACCGCCGCATCGTGCAGGAGTACGTCCGGGCCCGCAGCACGGCGCTCAGCGATCGCGTGATGGGATCCGGCGGTGAGCCCGCCGAGCAGCAGCGCGAGATGCAGGTCATGATGGCCCGCGTGACGATGACCAGCCTGACCGATGACGCGATGCGGATGTTCCGCTCGGTCGCCGTCCGCGGCGCTCCCTTCGCCCGAGCGGCGCTCGAGGACAGCGGCATGGATGCTTCCGCCTACTCGACGCACCTTGAAGCGATCCAGAACGCCGATTCGGATGACGCCAAGGTCGAGGCGATGGTCGCACTCATGGACTCGATCCCTACGCGTGAGCTCTTCCAGTTCGCCGGTTCTCTGGGTCCCAAGCTGCCGCCGGTTGACCTCCCGCAGATCGCGATGATCGGCACGGCGACCGCCGAGAACGCCGGCGACGGCTGATCGCCCCAGGCCGGAGCGTGGAACCGGGGCGCGTCGTGGCGCTGTCTCCCTAGACTGCCTCATGCCCACGTTCTACGTCACCACGCCCATCTACTACGTCAACGATCGCCCACACATCGGCCATTGCTATACCACGCTCCTGGCCGATGTGATCGCGCGCTTCCATCGCCTCAAGGGCGACGACGTGCTCATGCTCACCGGCACAGACGAGCACGCCGAGAAGGTCATCACCCGCGCGACCGAGGCTGGTGTGACGCCGCAAGAGTGGGCCGATCGCAACGCTCAGGCCTTCCGCGAAGCCTTCGAATTTATGGGCTTCTCGCAGGACGACTTCGTTCGCACCAGCGAGGACCGCCACAAGACTCGGGCGAGCGGCTACATCCAGAAGCTGGTCGACAGCGGCGACATCTATCTCGGTGACTACGAGGGTTGGTACGACCCGGGCCAAGAGGAGTACGTCACCGAGTCGGTCGCCAAGGCCCACGACTACACCAGCCCCGTCAGCGGCAAACCGCTGGAAAAGCGCAATGAGAAGAACTACTTCTTCAGGCTCTCGGCTTTCGAGGAGAGGCTGCGCACGTACATCGAGGACCACCCGAGATTTGTTCTGCCCGAGGCGCGACGAAACGAGGTGCTGGGTCGTCTGAGGCAGGGCTTGCAGGACGTGCCGGTCAGCCGAGCGGTGCGGGATGCTGATGGTGCCGACTGGGGCATTCGCATGCCCAACGACCCGGACCATCGCGTGTACGTGTGGATCGAGGCGCTCTGCAACTACCTCACGGTGGTCGACACCGACGATCGGCGCAAGTACTGGCCCGCCTCGATTCACCTGCTCGCAAAGGACATCCTCTGGTTCCACGCGGTCGTTTGGCCCGCGATGCTGATGGCACTCGACGAGCCGCTGCCCGGCTGCGTGTACGCGCACGCGTACTTCGTGGCCGAGGGGCGCAAGATGTCTAAGAGTCTGGGCAACTTCATCGAGATCGACCAGCTCCGCGCCTACGGCGATCGGTTCTCGGTCGATGCGGTTCGGTGGTACCTGGCGACGCAAGGGCCGCTGGGTTCCACCGACGCCGACTTCGCCCACTCGAACTTCGTCGAGGTCTACAACGCCGAGCTCGCCAACGGCCTTGGAAATTGTGCGAGCCGCGTGGTCAACATGATCCACAAGTACTTCGACGGTGAGCTGCCCGAGGCTCGCGACGCCACCGTGCATGCCGGCGTTGATTGGCCCTCGCTCACGGGCGGTCATGTCGAACAGGCTGAGGTCTGCTTCAGCCGGGCTGACCTCCACGGCGCGGGGCACCAGGGCCTGGCCATTGTCACGGCGATCGATGGGTACATCAACACGACCGAGCCGTTTCGCCTGGCGAAGCGCATCGAAGGCCCCGATGACCCCGGGCGTGGCGACTTAGCGCTGATCTTGTTCAACTGCGCCGAGGCGTTGCGCATCGCGGCGATGCTGTTACTGCCCTTCATGCCGAGCAAGGCGGCCGCCGTGCTGGAGATGCTCGGCGCGAGCGCGCCTGGTGATGGCGGGCTGAACGAGCACGCGAAGTGGCGCGGCCCGCAGGGCCTCAAGCCCGGAACACCAGTTGCCAAGGGCCCTGGCCTGTTCATGCGTGCCGAGGCCGACGAGCCCGCGCCAACGGCCTGAGGAGAGTTCGATCTGTGCCTGGAGTCCCGGTCTTCCGATTCCGATCGCCGATGCACGCGGTCGCGGTGCGCGATTATTTTGTGCAGAACGGCGTGCCCGCACAGGTCGTCGGCGGGAACACCGATGCCGCGGCGATGTGGGGCCGCCACGGCGGAGCATACGAGGTGGTGCTCGGATCGAGCGCCGACGGCGATCTCGCGGCGCTGCTCTTCGAGCAGTTCCGAAGCGAGCCGGCCGAGTACGAAGATGGGCTCGATGATCAGGCCGTGCCAGACCTCGGTGTGCTCGATCCGTCGATGGCGCCCCCTTGCCCGATGTGCGGCGTGATGCTGCCACTCGATGCATCAGTGACCGCGTGCCCGAGCTGCCAGGCCGAGGTCGATGTTGCGGCGCTCATCGTCGATCGACACGGCCCTGAGGCCCTCGCACCCTGCTATGACGCGATGCCGTCATCGGACGAGTTGCTCGCCATGGACGGACAGCCCGAGCCATGTCGCACGTGTGGAGGGCCGCTCGATGAGCGTCGCTCGTGCACGTGGTGTGGGCGCCGCGCTTGACGCTCAGGCAACCGGCTCCGGCTCGTAGCGATGCAGCTCGAGCGTGTTGCCGGTGCCCGCGGTGCACGGCCAAGGCACGTCAACTACGGCCATATGGCCGGTTTGCAGCGCTGGCCCTGGCATGCAGCAGCTGGCGCTGGGGCCATGCGAGAGTACCGAGAGCACCGCGGTCATCGTCGGGTTGTGGCCCACGATCGCCATCTGCTCGCCATTGCTGAATCGCTCGATCACGCCGAGCGCCGTGCTCGCGTGGCAGGCAGGCAAGAGATCGTCTACAGACATGATGCCAAGGCCGAGCTCGTCGGCGATGGACTGGGCGGTCTGCATGGTGCGGATTGCCGGGCTGGCGAGGAGGCGTCGAGGTCGCTCGGTGGCATCGAGGGCGCCGAGAATACTGGCGAGGTAACGAGCCTGCAATCGCCCCTTCTTGGTCAGCGTGCGATCGAGATCTCGGCCGGACAGTGCGTGTGGCTGGGCTTCGCCATGCCGACAAATGTAGACGAGCATCAAACGACTCCGGGCTGGGGCCCTCGCGTGCCCCAAGGTTGTACTCTCGCCGAAAGCGGAACCCGATTCAATACCAAACTTCTGCCGAATACAGCCGTTTCTGTCGCATGCGGTGGAAAACTCCAAGGGGAACCGCGGTTGCACTCATCGGCAATATGGGCGAATATGGAGGAGCGGCGAACGCCGCGAGGAGGCACAGGATGCGGAATCACGGAGCGAGCAAGGCGGCAATGTGGTCGGCGATGGGCGCGAGCATGCTGCTCGCACGAGCGGGCCTGGCGGGCCCGGGCGTCGCCGAGCACGCACTGGTCGTGGTCGATCCATCCTCCATCGAGGCGATGTGGGCGGCCAACGAGTACATCACCGCACGCGGAATCCCGGAGACGGCGGTGCTCTACATGACGCCCGAGGCCGCCAACTTCACCAACTTCCGCAACCGCCAGATCGTCGCGCTCTTCGGAGCGCTCGACGGCCGCGGCATCGCCGACCGCGTGGATTACGTGATCGTGGCGCCGCCATCGGAGTACCGCATGGCCGCGACGGCTTCGGTCAGCGACGCGTGCAGCCCGGTCAACAACTTCGGTATCTCTAGCGCCTACACGATGGCCTTCTACGCCGACGATGTTCTCGCCGGCGACTTCACGGTCACACGCTCCCAGCCGTTCCACCGGCCGTCCGGCGAGCCTCGCGCGTTCGACAGCGAGATCGCATACCTCGCGGGCAACCCGAGCGCTTCGTCATTCGCGCGCCAGTCGTTCATCGGTGGCGTGCTGGGCTGGACCGGCCAGCGCGGTAACACGATCGAGGAAGTGCTCGACATGATCGATGACTCGGTCGCCGCAGATGGCGTCTCGCCCGGTGGTGCGGCAGATACGTACTACTTCATGAACACCACCGACGCCGCGCGCAACGTGCGTCGGCCCCAATTTGCTGCGGTCATCGCCGACCTGAACGCCAAAGGCACCAGCGCTGTCCAACTCGACGGCCAGGTGCCCGGTGGAGGCGTGACGGCCGCCGGTATCTTGACCGGCGTACCGAACCCGCCCATCGACTCGGGCGATTTCATGTTCGGCCCCGCAGCGTTCGCCGACCATTTGACGAGCTTCGCGGGCCACTTCGGCACCGCGAGCCAGACCAAGATGAGCCGATGGATCGCGAAGGGCGCTGTTGGTAGTTCCGGCACCGTCGAAGAGCCGTGCAACTACACGGGCAAGTTTCCCCACGCGAGGTTCCACTACTTCTACGACCAGGGCGCCACGATGGGCGAGGCCTATCTGCGCAGCATCGGGTTCGTGCCCTTCCAGGTCCAGTTCATCGGCGATCCGCTCGCTCGACCGTTCACGCACATCCCGAGCGTCACGGCTCCGGGACTCGGCGCCTCGGTGAGCGGAGTCGTCGAGTTCACGCCCGAGGGCTCAACGACAAAGCCGGGGGCCCAAGTGTCGCGATTCCTCGTCATGGCCAACGGCGTCACGCTCGGCGAGGTCGATGCCGGCGATGCCTTCTCGCTCGATACGACGCAGCTGCCCGATGGGCTCAATGAGATCCGTGTCATCGGCTACGACAATACCGACCTCGAAAGCCGCGGCAGCCTTACGCGTTTGATCGACGTCGACAACCTCGGCCTCATCGCAACGATCGAGGTCAGCGGCCTCGAAGCCCTTGACGAGGCGATCAGCGTGACCCTCGAGTCTCCGGGTGCCGCCGAAATCCATCTGGTGCGCGGCGGGCAGGTGCTGGGCGCTGTCCAGGGCGACTCGGGCACCGTGGACCTCTTCGGCGTGAACCTCGGCCCGGGCGAGGTCGAGTTCTGGGGCGTTGCGTACTACGCCGACGGCCGAGTTGTGCGCACGAACGAGGTCAAGGACGTCGACATCGAATTCCGTTCCGCACTCCCTGCGGCGAGCGCGCCGGTGGCCTACGACCACACCCGCCGCGTCGTCCCAGGACAGACGCTGCTCGTCGACCTGCCCGCCGGCCACGATGCCGATCCGGCCGATGTCACGTACGCCATCACCTCATCTCCCGCGTCTGGCGCCGAAGTCCTGTGGCAGGACGGCAAGGCGTTCGCGCTCGTGCGTATTGATGACGATCCTGCGGCCGTCGACAGCCTCGAATTTGAGGTGACGACGCCCGCGGGTAGCGATCGCGGCGTCGTTCGTTTCGAGTTACCGGGCTCGGATTGCCGGGCCGATCTCGACGGCGACGGCTCGCTGACCATCTTCGATTTCCTCGCATTCCAGAACCTGTTCGATTCGGGAGACCCCGCAGCCGACTTCGACGGCGACGGCGCGCTCACGATCTTCGACTTCCTGGCATTCCAGAACGAGTTTGACGCGGGCTGCTGATCGGGCTCCGTTCGATCGCGTCTTTCCGAATTCGCAAACGAACACGCGTGTGGCGCTGTACGCTCTTGCAACACAGGAGGGAATGCCATGCGCACCAAAGCGACCGTCACCGCGATCACCACCATCCTCGGCCTTGCCAGCGCCGCCTCGGCCCAGGTCGATGTCGCCACTGAGGTCTTTCTTACCGGCCTCAACCAGCCGACCGCGCTCGTGCACGCGCCAGGCGACTTCGGCCGCGTGTTCATCACCGAGAAGCGTGGTGTCATCCGTGTCGTGCGGGATGGTGAGCTGCTGCCCACACCCTTCCTGAACATCGACCCACTGATCTCGAGCTTCGGCGAGCGCGGCCTCCTCGGGATCGCGTTCAGCCCCGAGTATGACAGCGACGGCTGGTTCTTCGTGCACTACACCAACAACGGGGGCGATACCGTTATCGCTCGGTACAGCGTGTCGGACACCAACCCGGACATCGCTGACCCGTCTTCGGCCCAGATCCTCCTGACCGAGGACCAGCCTTTCACCAACCACAACGGTGGCTGGATCGATTTCAGTCCCAACGACAACTACCTGTACATCTCTCTTGGTGATGGCGGCAGCGGTGGGGATCCTCGCGGGTTTGGCCAGCGACAGGACACGTTCCTGGGTAAGGTCCTTCGCATCGATGTCCTCGGCCCGTCCTCTCCTGGACTGGAGTACGGCATCCCCGACGACAACCCGTTCATCGGAACCGGCGCGAGGGAAGAGATCTGGGCATACGGCCTGCGCAACGCGTGGCGCAACGACTTCGACCCGGTGACGGGCGACCTGTACATCGCCGACGTCGGCCAGGATGCCCGCGAAGAGGTCAACTTCCAGCCCGGCGATAGCTTCGGCGGTGAGAACTACGGCTGGAAGTGCCGCGAGGGGGACATCTGCTTCTCGAGCCTGACGCCGTGTCCCGACGCGTGCGACCCCTCGCCGTTCGTCGAGCCGATCCTCGCTTACCGCCACACCGCCGCCGGCGAATGCTCGATCACCGGCGGCCAGGTCTACCGAGGTTGCTCGATCGACGGACTGGGCGGCACCTACTTCTACACCGATCTGTGCACGAACCAGGTTTGGTCTTTCCGCGTCGTCGACGGTGAGGTCACCGAGTTCACCGAGCGCACCAGCCAGTTCAGCGGGATCTCAACGATCATCAGCTTCGGCCGCGATGCGTACAACGAGATGTACGTGCTCAGCCAGGGCGGCACGATCCTGAAGGTCATGCCCGTCGGCGGCATCGTTGACTGCGATGGTGACGGCGCGTCCGACGCGTGCGAGATCGCGGCGGGCGCCGAATCCGACATCAACGGCGATGGCATCCCCGACTCCTGCCAGTGCCTGGCCGACCTCGATGGCGACGGCGATCTCTCGCTGTTCGACTTCCTGGCGTTCCAGAACCTCTTCGATTCCGGCGATCTGGCGGCCGACTTCGATGGCGATGGCGAGCTGACGCTGTTCGACTTCCTGGCGTTCCAGAACCTGTTCGACGCCGGCTGCCCGTAGGGCATTGGACCCTCAGAACGGCCGCTTCGTTGGGTTGAGCACCATGCCATCCCGGCCGCACACCAACAGGTCCGCGACCTCGACCGCCTCGGCGAACGACTCGCGGGCCTGATCCACGTTGGCCGCGTCATCGAGCACGCGGCCCTGGGCCAGGTGCTGCCCATCCGGCACGGCGTCGGAGCAGATCAGGATGGTGTGGTTCGGCAGCGCCAGAAGCAGGCCACAGAGGCCGGGCGTCGCGCCCGGTAGCGGGAAGAGGTCGACGCGATCGGCCAAGCGATCGGGCGCGGGTCTGCAGTTCCTGAGTTGAGCCACGCGCTCGCGGAGGGCGTCGAGTGGGTTGGGTTCGTCCTCGCCCTCGGCCGAAGCGAGGTCGCCCTGCTGGGCTGCACGGTGGAGAGTCTCTGCGAGCACGAGGCCGATGGACTCACGCTCGGTCTCGTGGATCCACCACTGGGCACGGTCGAACAGCCGCAGGCCCCTGGTCATGTCGGGCTTGAAGCACGTCAGGAACACGTCGGTGCTCGCGCCGGGTCGCAGGCCTGCCCGCTCGTACAGGCGTGCCGCGAGTGCGACCTCGGGCAGCCCCGGATCGATGAGGATCTTGCGATCGCCGACGCCGATGAGCGTGGTTGTCGCGTGACCGGTACGCACGGGCGCGGGCTCGTCCCAGAGCGGGTTGGCCGCAAGCGTGCCGAGGCTGATGATGCGTAGGTCCATGTCGCCGCGAGGGTATGGCCTCAGCGGGCTTCGAGTCTCGTGAAGCCGACGCTGATCACCGCCTCGTTGCGCGGCGACTCGTGCGTCATCCGGCGGATGAGCAGCGTGGCTTGGTCGAGCCACAGCGTGGCCCGGCCGCCCTCGATCAGATCAACCTCGAGCATGATCGCCTGTTGACCGGTGATCGATGTTGTGCCGACGATGCGAACGTCCGTAGTCTCGTTGGATGGTCCCCAGGAGTCGCCTTCCAGGATGCGCGGCACGCTGGTGGAGTAGTACGTGGTCAGGTCGAGGATGGGCTGGATCGCGGCTTCGAGCGTCGGCGCTTGGCCGTAGGTGCCCGCGCGAACGGTCTCGTACCGCTGCCCGGCTCTTGTCACTCGATAGTCCGAGATTGCGGCACCGGCACCGCCCAAGAGCTGGAAGTAGAACTCCTCGCCTCGCACCGAGAAAGTCTGGAACGTGTACTCGGATCGCCCGCGGGGCTGATCGATGGTCAGCGTTCCCTCGTCGAGGTAGCTCTCGGCAGCGCCGTACGCCATCGCCGATCTCGTGAGCAACTCGTAGGCACCCATGGAGCCCGAGTAGGGGTCGGCTTGGCCGCCCGATCCGCCAGGGCCGGTGCCACCCCTGGGTGATTCGACCGGCTGCTCGGATGGAGCCGCCGGTGGCGGTGGTGGCGGTGGTGGAGGAGGGGGCGGTGCTGCTGGGGGCGGAGACGCCATGATCGGCGGCGGCTCGAGCACCGAGCCGCCGCTCGAGCAGCCCACGGCAACCACAGACGCCGACAGCGCCAGGGCGAGACAGGTGGTGTTTCGTGGGAGAGGGAGCGATCGCGGCATGACAGAGCCTAGAGCGTGGTGGAGCCGCGCGGGCCTTGGCGGCGGTCCCTGGCGGACATCGCCTCGGCGTACACGTGCTCGAGCCCGGCGACCATGGCTCGGTCGCTGAACTCCCTGCCGGCGGTCTCCCTGCCTGCCGCCGCCAGCGCTAAACGCTCATCGGGTCGGTTGGCCAGGTGCCTGATCGCGCGTCCGAGCTCGGCCTTGTCGCCGGTGGGAACAAGCCAACCGGTCTGCTTGTGACGGCAGATCTCGGGCGTTCCGTCGCAGTCGTACGCCACGGGGCACACCCCGGCGAGCAAAGCCTGCGTGACCGTCCGGGGCAGCCCCTCCCGATAACTCGGATGCGCCAGCACGTCCATCGCACGCATGAGCCCCGGCACCTCGGCAGGTGGCACGAGCCCGGTGAGCACGACCCGGTCGGCGATACCCATCGAAGCCAGACGCGCTTCGAGCCGTTCGCGCCAATAGCCATCGCCCACCCACAACAGCCGCCAGTGTTCGTTTTGGATCAGATCCTCGCCAAGCGCATCGAGCAGGTCGTCGTGGCCCTTATCCTCGGCGAGCCGCGCGACCGTGCCGACAACGAAGTGGTGGGGCTCGAGGCCCAGCTTCTCGCGCACCTCGTCGCGCGTCGGGTGGCTGGCGACGTACGGCTCAAGGTCCACGCCGCTGCGCACGGTCGTGTATAGCGCGGGCGTGCCGATGCCGCGGTCCAGGAACTGCCGCGTCATCGCATCGGCCACGCTCACGATCGCATCGCACCGCTTGGCGGCTATGCGCTCGGCGATGGTGTAGATCGCGTTTGGCACCGTCTTGCCCGGCAAGAACGGCGGCCCATGGATCGTGTGCACCACCGCCGGCTTCGAGCGCGCGTGCCACCCGGCAAGGCGACCCAAGATTCCGGCTTTCGAGGAATGCGTATGGACAACGTCGGGCTTGATCTCATCGATGAGCGTCTTGAGCTCCGAGTACGCACGGACATCGGAGATCGGCCGGACCGGCCGAACCAAGTGCGGCACCTCGTGCGTCTCGATCTTCCCGAACGCGCGCACACGATCGAGCATCGAGCCCTCGGGCCCGTAGATCGGGCCGTACGCGAGGTGCACCTCGTGCCCAAGCCCGACCTGGCCCTCGCACGAGAGCACCGTGTTCTCCTGGCTGCCACCGAGGATCAGGCGGGTGGAGATGTGCAGGATGCGGGTCATGCCAGCCGCTGGGCGATCGCGGTGCCGACGTAGGCGTCGATCTGCGGATCGACGCTGAAGTCGCCGCGCTCGTGGACGAGTTCTTCGCGGGTATCGAGGTCCTTGACTTGCACCTTGTCGGGCCCGTGCAGCACGATGGCGAATCGCGCGTGCTGCTTCTCGGCGTCGGCCAGCAGCTTCTTGAGGTTGCGCGTGGTCTTGTACGTGCGGCGGGCATGCATGGGCCGGACGGTGTAGCGGTCGGTAGACCAGGGCTTGCCATCGAATCCTTCCGTTTCAATCCCCCGGCGCAGGTTGGCGAGCAGTGGCTCGATTAACGCGTCCTCGTCTTCGGAGCCCGCAACCACGAACGCCTCGGGCCGCAGGCTCGCCGCCGGCTGGCTGAGCGCGTCAATGAGCTCCTTGCCTTGCGGCATCAGTCCCTTGTCGTCGAGCAACAGCCCAAGCACGACATCGCCCATGCCGAAACCGACCGCCGGCGTGGGCGGCCCGCCGAAGAGCTCGATCAGGTTGTCGTACCGACCGCCGCCGGCGATCGCACGCTCGCCCTCGGCGATGACCTCGAAGACGGTGCCGGTGTAGTAGGCGAGGCCGCGAGCAATCGTTATGCTGTTTGCGATCCAATCACGGATCCCGAGTTCTTCAAAGAGTCGGTTCTGATCAAACAGGTAGGTCTCGTCTGCTGCGTCTGGAAAGAGCCTGTCGAAAGTTCCCTTGTCAGGATGATCTGCCGCGGCCTTTAGGTCTTGGAGCAGTTCGGCAAAAATCTTGACCTGTGATTGACCGATTCCAGTTGCCCGCGCTTGCTTGAGTAATTCTTCGACCGGCTTCTTGCCGGTGTTGTCCATTACCCACAAGAACATCTGCATGTGCTCAGGTTCAAGCCCGCGACTTGTTGCCATCTTCTCGACTAGCCGTCGGTCATTGAGCACGACCTTTAAGGATGATGGACCTAGACCCATACTTCGATATAGATCCACAACTACGCATATCGCATCGCGGTCATCGCTAGCCTGATCGCTGCCCCCCAACACATCCACATTCAACTGCAAAAACTCCCGCAACCTCCCCCGCTGCGGCTTTTCCGCCCGGAAGTACGGCCCGATGCTGAACCACTTGGTCGGGCTCGGCAGGCTGGCGGCCTTGGCCGCGTACATGCGGGCGAGGGTGGGGGTGAACTCGGGGCGCAGGGCATAGTCGTCGTCGCCACCCTCGCGGCGGAAGCGGAAGAGCTCGCTCACGATCCCTTCGCCGCTCTTGCGGGTGTAGAGCTCGAGCATCTCGAAGGAGGGGCCGTTGATCTCCTCGAAGCCGTGGCGGATGGCGGTGTCGCGCCAGAGCTTGGTGATGTAGTTCTGCCGGAGCATCTGGTCCGGGTAGAGGTCTCGCGTACCCTTGGCCGGAGGGACCGGGCTCGAGTTGGGCTTGGTCATCGTGCGGGTTCCTGGATCCGTCGTCCGTGGCCGGGGTTTGTCCGTGCCCACGCGGATCAGTTTAGTGCAAGTACATGCAAAGGACAGGAGAATAGCGATGCGTCTACTCAAAGCGCTCTTGACGGTTTCGATCATCGGTGTTGGCGCCGCGCTCACCGGCTGCGCCGCGACCGGCCTCACCGAGGACGCGCTGGCCATCACCAAGGCGGAGGCCCAGGCCACCATCACCCACCTCTCGAAGACCGAGCCCGAGTTCGATGGCCTCGTCCAGAGCAGCCACGCTTGGGCGGTGTTCCCCGGCGAATTCAATGGCATCTGGGCGTTTCTCGGCGGCGGCGGTAGCGATGGCTTGGTCTACGACAAGTCGGGCGAGGTCATCGGCTACAGCCGCCACGCCCGCATCAACATCGGCCTGGGGTACTTCGGTGAGTATTCCGACTTCGTGATCTTCTTCCCGACCGAGGAGTCTCTGGAGAGCTTCCAGCAGGGCGGCTGGAGCTTCGGTGGAGAGATCGGTGCCGGCATCCTGGGCTTGGGAGCCAGCGGCATGGCGTCGTACACCGAGAACGTGATCTTTGTGAGCGACCCCCGAGCGTCGGGCGGTATCGGGGCGTTCTTCACGATCAACAACTTCAGCTACAACGACATCGAGACCGCGCTCAACAGCAACTGACCGGTCTGGCTAACGGCGGCCAACGCCGACCGAAAGACAGCACGCTCACGCCCCGGTTTGACCAAGCCGGGGCGTGCTCGTTATGGGCTTCGGGGTTGCTCGCAGGCGTGGGCTGCCGGCTCGTGCGATTGCGGGATCGAGGCTACCATGAGACCCGAACCGAACCCTGCTGAACGCTGACCAATCGGCCCACCCGCGTCTTTGACGGGCCGCTTCACGGAAGATCCGCCGCACATGCCCAGCATCACCATCAACGGCACCACCGTCGACTTCGAGCCCGGGCAGACCATCCTCCAGGTCGCCAACGCGAACGACGTCGAGATCCCGTACTACTGCTACCACGACGCGCTGTCGCGGCCGGCCCAGTGCCGCATCTGCCTGGGCGAGATCTGGGCGCCCAACCCCCGCAACGAGAACAAGCTCGAGCCGCAAGCCGGTGGGAAGCTCCAGCCCACCTGCACGACCATGGCCGGCGACGGCATGGTGGTTTACACGGACAGCCCCAAGGCCGTGGCCAACCAGAAGGCGGTGATGGAGTACTTGCTCATCAACCACCCGCTGGACTGCCCGGTGTGCGATCAGAGCGGCGAGTGCTTCCTGCAGGACTACAGCTACGAGTACGGCCGCGGCGTGAGCCGATTCCAGGAGCAGAAGGTCAAGCAGGCCAAGAAGGACTTGGGCCCGCACGTGTGGCTGTACGCCGACCGCTGCATCATGTGTACCCGCTGCGTGCGGTTCGATCGCGAGGTCGCCGGCGCGGGCGAGCTGATGATCGGCGGCCGCGGCAACCGCAGCGAGATCGACGTGTTCCCCGGTCGTGCGTTGCAGAACGAGCTGAGCGGCAACGTCGTGGATCTGTGCCCGGTCGGCGCGTTGCTCGACAAGGACTTCCTCTTTGCCCAGCGCGTGTGGTTCCTCAAGAAGACCGCGAGCATCGACGGCATTACCGCCAGCGGCGACAACATCTCCGTCGAGCACAACGAGGGCAAGGTCTACCGCGTCAAGCCCCGCCAGAACGACGCAATCAACAAGCACTGGATCACCGACGAGGTCCGCTACGGCTGGAAGTTCGTGCACAACAGCGAGCGGCTGACCGAACCCAAGGCACGCCGCTACGGCGCACTGGTCGAGGCCGAGTGGCCTCGCGCATACCGGGCCGCGCTCGATGGCCTGCAGTCGGCGGTCGACGCGGGTAAGCGCGTCGCCTTGCTCGTCAGCCCGATGCTGACCTGCGAGGAGGCCTTCGCCCTGGCGACGCTGGCCAAGGCTATCGACGATGACGCGATCCTCGCCGTCGGCCCCGTCCCCACGAAGGGCGAGGACAAAGCCTTCCCGCCGACCAAGAGCGTGGACGACCCCGACGCCTTCGTGATGGTCGCCGAGAAGGCGCCAAATGCCCGCGGCGTGCGTCGCGTGCTGAAGTCCGTCGCCGGCAGCGATCCGGTCAAGTTCCACGACTTCCTCGACGCGATCGGGGACGCCGGCGCGCTCGTCCTGACGGGCAACTACCCGACGGATTGGGTGCCCCAGGAACTCGCCGATGCCGCGAGCGATCGGTTCACCGTGCTCATCGACACGCTGCCGAGCCGATTGATCGATGCCAGTGATGTTCTGCTTCCGGGCGCAACCTGGGTGGAAAAGGCCGGCACGTTCGAGAACCACCGCAACGTGCTCCAGGCGTTCGATTCGGCTATCCCGCCGATCGCCCGGACCGAGGGCCAGATCGCCCACGATCTCCTCGCTGCCCTGGGCGTCGAAGCGTACGTGTCGGCCATGCCCGAAACCAAGAACCGCCGCCCAGACGTCGTTGTAGTCGACGACGGCCCCGGCCAGGTGCCGCAGGCGACCGAGGTCGAGCTGCCGCGCGGCCTGTTGTTCGTGGCGGCGGACGTGCGCGAGCGCATGGCGGGTGCGGGGCTTGGCGAGTTCACGGCCGAGGTCTCGATTCCGCCGAAGGCCGAGAAGAAGACCGGCGACCTGCGAGTGGTCGAGCTCTAAGTCTCGTCAGGCTACCCGTTGGGCTCGAGCTTCTGGCGGAGCCAAGCGCGGGCCATCGCCCAATCGCCGTCGACAAGCCGCGGCGACACATCCAGGTGGTGGGCGATCTGCTTGATGGTCAGGCCGCCAAAGAACTTCAGCTCGACGATCTCGGATTGCCGCTGGTTGAGTTCTTTGAGCTCTTCGAGCGCGGCGTCCAGATCGAGCACGTCGATGGCCTGCTGTTGGGGCTCGCCTCCGCCGAACTGGTCCATCGTCTCCATCGCGAGACGATCGCGGTCTCCCCCCCTCTTTTGGGCGTTGTGTGAACGGGCGTGGTCGACAAGCAGCCGACGGATCGTGATCGCGGCGATCGCGTAGAAGTGCGTGCGGCATTCCCAGTCTACGTTGTCCTTTCCTACGAGCTTCATAAAGGCCTCGTCGGCAAGTAGAGTCGGCTGGAGCGTGTGGTCGCGGCGTTCCTTGACCATGGCCTGCTGGGCGATCCCTCGGAGCTTATCGAGCAGGATGGGTGCAAGATCTTCACGAGCCTGGGCGTCGTGATTGGCGTCCAGTAAGAGCTTTGTCACGCTGACTGTCTGGTCCATGTGCCCCCCAGATGGAACTCGGCGCTGCGCTTCCGGCCACGCCCGAATCTATGGATAACGCGGCATCTACGATTGTTGCTACGCTATCGCTCACCGGATTCGTTTCAGTGTTTGTTCGATTTAGGGACAGTATATGGACGCCAAAACCTACGAGCGCGTGCGCGAGGAGTTCCTCCGTGTCCACGAGCTGCCGAAGCCCGAACTGGAGGCCGCCCTCGAGCAACTCGATCGTGACGAGCCAGAGATCGCGGTCGAGCTGCGCAAGCTGCTCGCTGGCACAACCAACGGCGGCAGCCAAGACCCCGGCTTCGAGGACGCGATCCATCGTGGCCTGGCCGGGGGCGCCCAGGAACTCATTCCGACACTTCGGCTCAGCTCGGGGACCGAAGTCGGCCCGTTCTCGATCGAGTCCTACATCAACGACGGTGGGTTTGGTGAGGTCTATCTCGCGCGGCAAGACGACCCAAATCGTGAAGTGGCGCTCAAGATTATCAAGCCGGGGATGGACAGCGCGCAGGTGATCCGACGGTTTCGCCAGGAACGTGAAGCTCTTGCGAAAATGAACCATCCGAGTGTTGCTGGGTTCTATCAGGCCGGTAGTACTCCCGCAGAATTGGGCTCCCGGCCGTACTTCGCCATGGAGTTCGTCCACGGAGCGACGATCACCGAGTACTGCATCCGTCAGAATCTCATGATCGAGGCACGGATCAAGCTATTCGTCGAGGTGTGTGCGGCGGTGCAGCACGCGCACTCGAAGGGCGTCATCCACCGAGATCTCAAGCCTTCCAACGTCCTGATCGCCGAGATGGATGGAAAGGCTGTTCCAAAGGTCATCGACTTTGGCATCGCGAAAGCACTCGACCATCGTCTAGGGCAGATGAGTGTGAACACTGTCGAAGGCCAGTTTCTTGGCACACCGGCGTACATGAGCCCCGAGCAGGCCGGCGGCGGCGACATCGATACGCGTACCGATGTTTACGCGCTCGGTGTGATGTTGTATGAGCTCTTGACCAATGCCCTGCCCTTTGACTCGCGCACCTTGGCCGACCTGTCACTGGCCGAGTTGCAGCGCGTGATTCGCGAGTCAACACCCACACGGCCGAGCCAGAAGGTGAAGGACGCGGGTCAGAAGGCGGCCAGCGAGTCGCGTGCTCGCGTGGCGATGGCCCGCAGGCTCCAGCCGGACCTGGATGACATCATCATGCAGTGCCTTGAGAAAGAGCCCAAGGACCGCTATCCCACCGCGAGTGCCCTAGCCGAGGATTTGCAGCGATTCCTCGAAGGCAAGCCCGTCGAAGCGGTCCGGGCGCACGGGCTCTACCGCACGAAGAAGTGGGTGCAGAGACATAAGCTCGTGGTGAGTATCACAGCCGCCGTGACGCTACTCGTGTTCACATCACTCACTACGGCGGTGATCAGCTTTGCTTTGAAGTTGGATGAGAGTCGCAAGCTCGTTGATACAACCAAGACGCTTGAGCAGGTGCAGGTTGAGCTTGAGGACTCTCAGCAAGAGCGAGACAGCAACGCTCAAGAGGCAGGTCGGCTGGCTGCGGAGGTTGCGGGTTCACTGGCGGATTTGGAGTCCATGACCGCTCAACGCAATGAAGCACAGCGTGAAATCGATGACACGAAGGCGCAGTTCGAGGCCAGCCAAGCCGAGCTCGCGCGACTCACAGACGCTGTAGATCGGACGGCGGACGACCTTGGCCGCGCGCGTGCGGAGGCGGCAGCCCAACAGCAGGAGTTTGATCGACAGCGTCGGGAGCAGCAGGATCTCTTCGACCAGGTTCAGCAGGAGCTCGCGAGTCAGGAAGCCGCGCGCCGCGCCGATATCGAGGCACTGAACCAGACCGTTGCGCAGGTCGAGCAGCAGATCGAAGAAAAGCAAGAAGAGCTTCGGAGCACGCAGCGGCTGTACTTGGAAGCCCAGCGTGCGATCGAACAGATGGCCGAGCGCAATCGATCTGATGAAGGCAAGATGGAAGAGTGGGCATACTCAGACGACACGCAGGGACCGATACGCGTCGAGTTCTTGGAGCAGTTGGTGGAGTCGGCACTGGCGAAGCCCGAGATGCCGCAGGCCATCAAGCACCAATCGCAACTCGTCACGGTGAGTATCGGATTGCACGGCTCCGATGACGTCAAAACGCTCACGCGTCGGCTCGAACTGGTTCAGCTGAAGCTGCTGGTTTCGAACCTGGCCGGAGCGGAGGAAGAGCTAGGACGAGTGATCGCGGCGGCCGACCGCAGCCCAGAAAGTGCCGAGGCGATACGCAGCGACCTACTGCTCGCCCAGGCCCGGCTGGCGCTCGAACACTGGTCACTCGACGCGGCACTCGACTTCGCAACCCGGGCCGTCGAACTTCGCACAGCGAGATTCGGCGCGTTCGATCACCGGACATCCGAGGCGATCTTCGTCCGTGCCCTCATTCACATGAAGGCAGGCCGCAACGAGTTAGCGATCCAGGACTACCAATACGTCATCCGCCTCGACGATGCGCAGTTCGGGCCGGATACGCGGGAGTTTCTCGCGATGGCGTGCCACAACCTTGCGTACCTTGAACGCCGCCGAGGGAGCGGCTCACTCTCTGCTGTGCTGCTCGTTCGAGCAAACGACGCTGCGGTCGCCGCGTGGGGCGCTCGCGACTGGCGGACGGCGATCGTGAGTGCGCATCACGGCTACGCGCTGAGCCTTGAGGGCGACTTCGTGACCGCGGAAGCCAAGCTCAAGACGGCGGAGGGCGTGCTGTGGTCCTCGCTCGGGCCAGACCACGCCCAAACACGTGCCCTGCGGCGAGGCCTCGTGCAGTTTTACACATCGTGCAATGACGCCGAAGGGACACGCAAGTACGACGATGAAGTTGCGACGTGGCAGGCAAAGCTCGGTAGTGAGTTGAGCCAGTTCTAGGTCGATCAGGCCTCGTCCGCCTTGGCGAGCTTCCACTCCTCGATCTCGATTGGTGCCTGGCGGCCGAAGATCGTGACGAGCACGCGGACCAAGCCCTTCTCGGGCAGGAGCTCATCGACAGAGCCCTCGTAGCCCTCGAACGGGCCTTCCTTGATCGTGACGTGCTCGCCCTTCTCGAAGTTCATGCGAACCTCGGGCTCCTCCTCCGGAGCGCGGCTGCTCATCTGGATCTTCTCGACCTCGTGCAGCTCCAGCGGCGTCGGGCGCGGCGTGCCGACGAAGTCGCCCACGCCGGTGGTCTCCTTGATCAGGAAGAACACGTCCTGGGGGATGCGGCCGTCGTCCTCGAGCTTCATCTCGACGAACACGTAGCCGGGGTAGAGCTTGGTCTCGGTGATCTTGATCTTGCCGTTCTTGAACGTGCGGCTCTTCTCGGTGGGTACGAGGATGCGGCCGACGAACTCGGTCTTGTGCTCGATCTGGACCTTGCGCAGCAGCGTGTCGCGGACCGAGCTTTCCTTGTTCGAAGCGACGCGGAGCGCGAACCAGCTCATGCCAGGCTGGACGATCGGCTCGTCGTTAGTGGGCTTGGCCTCGGCCTGCGAGTCTGCTGCGGGAGCGGTGTCGGCAGGGGCTGCGGCAGCCGTCTCGGCCGATGCCTCACTCGTCGTCTCAGCGGGAGCCTCGGCGGCTGGCGTCTCGCTTGCCAGCTCGGGCTGCTGCTCGGTCGGGGTGGTCTGCTGCTCGCCTTCGATCATCGCGCCGTGCTCCTGGGGCGTTACCCGAGAGAATGACAGCGGCCGCAGATCCGCACGATGCGGTCCACGGCCGAGACTCCCGATAATAGGCGATTTCCTGGGGTCCGGTCCACCGACCGGGGCCCAGGGCCGTTCAGATATCCAGGACGCCGATCGCGCGGAAGAAGAGCGCAAAGACCGTGTCGAACCCGAAGAGGTACAGGCCCAGGATCGCCGAGGCCCCGATCACGACCCACGTGCTGTTGATCACGTCCTTGCGGGTCGACCAGTTGACCTTCCGCATCTCGCCGTCGGTAGCGATCAGGAAGTCGACCGAGCCCTTCTTCATCGCCACGAAGTAGACGATGCCGATCGCGCCGATGAGCACTGTCACCAGGACCATGGCGCCTTGGACATAGATGCGATCGACAACGGGCACGCCGCGGACGCCGCCGCCGGTGATCGCGACGATCTGGCCGTCGCTGGCCCGCAGGGCGCTGATCTGCGACCGTGTGGCCTCGCCGGTGAGCTGGTAGTCCACGAGGGTGATCGTGCCACCCGTGGAGCTGGCGTCGACGGTCTCGATGGTCGCCGTCCCGAGCTCGGGGCGAGCCGTGAGTCCTTCGGGGCCAAGCAGGTCCACCGGCTGGCTGGCGTCAAAGTTCGCGGCCACGCTGTAGGACATGCTCCACGCCCGGTCGGGCAGCGGGATGAGCAGCGCTTGCCCATACAGCCACACCGCGGCGGCCATCACCAGCACGCCGGCGAAGACCGCCGTCATGACCCGGGTCCAGTAGCCCTGTCCGGGCTTGTAGATCGCAAACGCCATCAGTACTCCAAACCGGCCAAACACCATTCCGCTCATGCCCATCGGCACGAGCAACACGTCAGGAGGGACTCGAACCCCCAACCTGCGGATTTGGAATCCGCTGCTCTACCAATTGAGCTACTGACGTCCGGGATTTCATCCGAACGGGGGGAAACCACCGCCGGGCCGTAATGATTGGCGCACTCTGGGCGTCAAGCGAGCCCAACCAGGACCCTCCCAATCGGTACAGTACACTGCATGACCCAGCCGACCCCAGCCGAGACCCCGGCCCAAACCCCTGCTCCTCACGCCAACGGCGAGGTTGCCAACCCCCATGCCGACGCGCCGACGGTGGCCGAGCTCAACGGCGTCCGGAAGGTCTATTACAAGCCCGACGGCTCGATCATGGTCGAGGCCCTTCGCGGCGTGGACATCGCTGTCCACGAGGGCGAGTACGTCGCCATCATGGGGGCCTCGGGTTCGGGCAAGAGCACGCTTATGAACATCCTGGGCTGTCTCGACCAGCCCACCGACGGGCAATACCTGCTCGCGGGCAAGGACATCAACGAGATGGACGACGAGGGGCTGAGCCAGTTCCGCGGCCGGACCATCGGCTTCGTGTTTCAGGCGTTTAACCTCATCCCCCAGCTGACCGTTGAGGACAACGTCGCCGTTCCGTTGTTCTACCAGGGCGTCGACCCGGCCGAACGGCGGCGACGGGCCGTCGAGAAGCTGACGCTCGTCGGCCTGGGCGAACGCCTGGGCCACCGCCCGCGCGAGCTCTCCGGCGGCCAGCAGCAGCGCGTCGCCATCGCCCGCTCGCTCATCGCCGAGCCCAAGGTGCTCATGGCCGATGAGCCCACCGGTAACCTCGACTCGCGCACGGGCGAGGAGATCCTGACCCTGTTCGAGAAGCTGCACGCGGAGGGCATGACCATCCTGATGGTGACACACGACGATTCGGTGGCGGATCGCTGCGAGCGCGTGATTCGATTGAAAGACGGAGTGGTGGAGTGGGATCGGCGGCTAAGGACGCGGGGATCGGTTTAGGAGTCTTGACTTCGTGCGAAGTGGCGATTCTGTAAGACCTCGACGAGGTACGGCCCCTCTATCTGCAGCAGCATCGAATAGACCGCTGGTCGATGACCGGCCGGAAACTCCCATGCATGTTTGGTAGGGCGAGGTCGGTCGGGCACACGTGTCACCTTGACCGGAATTGGGAGATCTTCTCGAGCGGCTTGTTCCGCGACCGCCTGTGCTCCAAGCTCGGCTAGCTCCTTTCGCGAGCAGGTACATAGCAGCGGATGAAGGAACGAGCTGTCCTCGATCCGGTAGCGCAAATCGACTTCATGGCGTGAGTCACCATCAGCGACATGAACACCTTTGTCGCACGTGTGATACATTGCGAGTTGCCACTCGCGAAAGTGGCCTTCCGGTTCGGCCTGGGCGGCACTCAACATATCCGGCAAAAGAGACCGCAACTCGCACCTATCTACCTTCAACGTGGCTCTCCAGCGCACCTGCTTCACTCTGTCCATGAGTGCTTGCTTAAGAATCCAGGTCGACATCTCTTGTGGGTGCGATCGTTCGAGTGCTTGAACCGCAGTGTCTCGAGAGTGCCACTTGCGCAAGCCGAAGAGCCAGACAAGACACTGCTGCGACAGCACGAAATGCTTCGAGAGCAAACCTAGAAGGTCCGGTGCATTCAATCTGATCCTCTTCTGCTTCGCCGAAGCACACCAGAGAACGGGCGCAAGCAACTCCGGGGTCGCCACCTCGTCCAAGATCATCCGCTGGGTCGCAACGAGGGATTCGATTACAACAGGTGTCCGGTAAGGATCACTAAGACGCCTCCACCTCGGTTTCACCCGCTCGTCCCTAGACACCGGCGTCAACCCATCCACCCGCTCACCAAACGCCGCCACGGCATCAGCGAACGCGCGGCTCGTCGCCTCATCGGGCATCCAGGTCGGGTCATAGCCAGGCTGGCTCATGCTCGATGATACTGGCGTCTCGAACCATGCCTCTGCCGCGACTCGGGCCTTGAAACCATCCTCTCGCCCAAAGCGTGTTTGCTCCCTAGAATCGTTCCAATGTCCTGCGGCCCCACATGCCACTGCCAGAGTGAGAGCGGTGATTATCGCGAGCTCTTCGCCGCCCATGGCCTCCGCTGCACCCGCCAGCGGCAGGTGGTGTACGCCGCCCTAGCCGGCACGCGTGAGCACCCCACGGCCGAGGCGATCTATGACGCCGTCCGGCAGGATTCCGGTTCGGCGGGCATCTCGCTGGCCACCGTGTACAACACGCTCGAGACCCTGAGCAACTGCGGCCTGTGCCGCAAGCTGGCGACGCCCGGCGGCCCGGCCCGGTTCGACGCCCTGACCGACGAGCACGCCCACGTCGTCGCCGCCGACGGCTCGATGATGGACCTGCCCGAAGACCTCAGCGACCGCGTGATGGCCGGCGTCCGAGACCCAGAGCTCATCGCCGAGATCGAGAAGCGGCTCGGCGTGACGGTCGGACGGATCAGCATCCACCTCGCGGCCGAGTAGTTCGGGTCACTCCCGCCAACCCAGCGCCCACTCGTCCTCATTGCGCTCTTCTTCCGCCGTTCGCGGCAGCACCAAGCCATCCCACGCCAGCCGGATGCCGTTCGGCAGCGCGCGATCGACGGGTTCGTGGCGAACCTCGTGGTTCATGTGGATGAACCAGGTTTCTTTGGCACCGACTCGCTGGGCCGCATCGACGGCTTCGTCGATGGAGAAGTGCGTCGGATGCTTCCGCGATCGCAGTGCCCCGAGCACGAGCGTGCGGAGCCCTTCGAGCATGGGCCAGGTCTCGGTTGGGATGCCCGAGACGTCGGTGCAGTACGCCAGGGGCAGCAGGTCGTCGATGCCCGCCCGAGCCGCGACCATGGGATGGACGGCGTCGACGCGGAAGCCGAGCACGGGCAGCTTGCCGTGGAGCAGCGGGATGGGCGTGATGCGGAGGCCGAAGAGTTCCTCGGGCACCATCGGCAGAAGGCGGTGGGGGATCACCGAGGCGACATAGCTCGGCTGGACGTTGTTCTTGGAGTCGAAGATGTGGCCGTACACGCGACGCAGGAACTCGAGCGTGTGGTCGTTGGCGTAGATGTCCACCGGCCCTTCCATGAGGGTGTTGAACCGACGGATCTCGTCGAGCCCCCAGGTGTGATCGACGTGGTTGTGCGTGAAGAGCAGGGCGTCGACCCGTTCGAGCCCAGCGCGAAGGGCTTGCTGGCGCAGATCCGGGCCGGCATCGAAGAGGATCGTCCGTTCCTCGCCTCGGTCTCCGCCGAACCGCAGGGCTGCCGAGCATCGGAGGCGTTTGTCCTTGAGGTCCCTCGAGGTGCAGGTCAGGCACGAGCAGCCAATGACCGGCACGCCGCTGGACACGCCGGTGCCCAGGAACTCGAAGCTGACCTGCCTGTGGATGGGCCGTCTGTTGCTCGGATGGCTCCCGCTGCGATCGCTCACCAGCGAGCGTACGCCGAGGGGGCCGGGCGTTCGTTCTATGATCGTGGATGCCCGAGTCCTTCCACCTGTACAACACCCTCACGAAGCGCATCGAGCCCTTCCGCGCGACAGACCCGAGCCGGGTGACCTTCTACACGTGCGGGCCGACGGTGTACGACGATGTGCACATCGGCAACTTCCGCACCTTCCTCGTTGCCGATCTGCTCCGCCGCTGGCTCGAGAGCCCGCTGTGTGCGATCCAGGATGCCCAAGGCAGAATGCACGCCGGTCCACGAACCGTGCGCCACGCCATGAACATCACCGATGTTGGGCACATGACCGACGATGCGGTCGCAGATGGCGGCGGCGTCGACAAGATGGACGCTGCGCGCATTCGCTTGCTGGAAGCCAAGAAGTCCGGCAAGCTCCCAGCTGGCAGCAACGTCGACCCGAAGGACCCCTTCGCGATCGCCGAGTTTTATGCCCAGCGGTTCATCGAGGACGCGCAGCAGCTTGGCCTGAAGGTCGCCAGCCAGCCCGACTATCAGCCTCGGGCAACCCAGCACATCCCGCAGATGCTCGATCTCATCGCGCGGCTGATCGATAGACGGTGTGCCTACGTGGTCGGCGACACCGGATCTCGTGTTGTCTACTTCGACGTGTCATCGCTCGACACCTATGGCGTGCTCAGCGGTAACACGTTGGACTCACTCTTGTCGGGCGCCGGCGGCCGCGTCCAGGACTCGAACCAGCAGGCAAAGCGGAACCACGCGGACTTCATGCTGTGGAAAGAGGACGAGCATCACCTCATGAAGTGGGACAGCCCGTGGGGTGCCGGATACCCCGGCTGGCACATCGAGTGCTCCGCGATGGCGATCGAGGTGCTCGCCCGTGAGACACTTCGGGACGGTGTCGCTCCCGGGAAACGGCCGTTGATCGACTTGCATTCCGGCGGCGAGGACCTCATCTTCCCGCACCACGAGTGCGAGATCGCACAAAGCAGCTGCGCCTTCAACGAGACGCCAAGCGGAGCTCCGTTCGCGCGGCAGTGGCAGCACACGCGCTTCCTGCTCGTCGATGGCCAAAAGATGAGCAAGAGCAAGGGCAATTTCTTCACGGCCCGAGATCTGTTCAAGAAGGGTGTCGAGCCCGCGGCTCTCAGGTTGGCGTTGATTCGCACACACTATCGCACAAACGCAGACTTTACCGAGCAGTTGCTCAAGGACTCCCAGCGGATGATCGACCGCTGGCGGAGAGTGCAGGATGCCGATGCGCCAGGTGGTCCGCAGCGCGCCACATTGGCGGCCACGCAGGCATTCGCCGAAGCGATGCGCGATGACCTGAACATCGCGGCGGCAGTCGCCGCGATCAACACGATGGTGGGCGCGCTCGAATCGCCAACCCGTGGTGATGCCGAAGCACTGTTGCAGCTTGACAACGTTCTTGGCGTCCTGGAACTCGAATGCGCGCAGGCGGCCGACACGTCTATTGGATTGTTCGCGCCGGGCCTCGCTCCGGATCCGGCAGTGATTGAGAAGCTCGAACTTCGCAGGGCCGCCCGCGCCAGCAAGGACTTCGCGACCTCCGACGCCATTCGCGACGAACTTGCCGGTATGGGCTATGCGATCAAGGACGTTGCCGGAGGTAAGGTCGAGGTCACGAGGGCGTGAAATCGCTCAGCCGCCGACGGTCGCCAGCCGCTCGCTGGCTTGGAACCATCGCTGCCAATCATCGCGGGTGAGCGGCAGGTTTGAGTCCGCCCAGACATCGTCGGGGAAGCTCTCGTACAACCGCTGGGCACGCTCGTTGGCGGCTCGCGCAAGGGCGTATTCGCCCTGCTGCAGGCGGGCGCTGACGATCTGGATCAGTGGCACCAACGCGGCGGGATCGCCCGAGTACTTCGCGTGGGCGGCGGCGTAGTGCTTGACGGCAAGCTCGAAGTCGCCCAGGTCGTACGCGCACGCACCGAGGAAGAAGTACGCGTTGCGTAGCGCCTCTCGCTCGATGGCCGATGCCTGGGAGATGCCACCCAATCCGTCGCGCGCGATCTCGAATTGCTCGATGGCCGTGCGCAGGCGTTCCTCACGCAGCCGCTGCAACTCGCGGCGTTCGCTGCCGGGCATCGCCTGCTGCAGGGCCTCATCGATGCGTGTGCTCTCCAGCCTGAATGCGTCGGCGAGCTTAAATCGGATCTGGTGTATGCGGCGCTCGCCTTCGAATCGGGCAATCGCCTCGCGCAGATACTCGATGGCTGAGACGTACTCGCCCAGCCGGTAGTGCAGCGTGCCGAGCGCGACGAGCGCCTGGCGATACTCTTCGCTCTCGGATCCCACGAGCCCACCGGAAACGACACGCTCAAGCAGAGCTCGTGCCTCGCGGTCGTTGTCGGGGTTCGAGTCGGCCAGCAGCGACTGCGATAGCGGCACGTACGACCGCAGGGCGAACGGGCCGACGCCCTTTCCGGTGTCCGGGTCGTTCGCGTCGTCGATAAGAGAGCGGAACGCCTCCTCGGCGGCCGTGTGCTGATTCTTGGCCTGGTGGATCCGTCCGAGGCGGTACCGAGCCTCTGCGCGCATCGGGCTCTCGCTGATCGCCGTCACAAACGTCGTGAGCTTCTCTTCGGCCAGTTTCAGGTCGCCCGCGCGATCGAAGCAGACCGCGCTGAGCCACGTGCTCTGCTCGAACGCGGTCTCATCGAGCGTGACATCATCGGCGTGCAGGGCGTAGTAGCCGCCGGCCGCACGGAAGTACGTGCGGACCTCTTCTCGCGTTGTGGCGTCGAGGCCGAGCGTGTCGGCCGTGCCGTCCGCCGGCCCGCCGGCGGCCTCGATCATCGCTTCGGCGACGAGCCGGTGCGCCTCGGCGAGCGCGAGCTTGAGCGCCACCGAGCGTTCACCATTGCCGACCGTCTCGGCCATTCGCGCGTATCGCAGTGCTGCCTCCGGGCGATCGGCCGTGCGTTGGTTCTGGTATTGCAGCAGCAGCGCGTTCTCCAGGACGTTGCCGTCGACGCCCGCGGCCGGACCGTTGTCCTGCAACTCGGCGATCGCCTCCTGGAAAAGGTCCAGCGCGAGATCGTCTTCGCCATCGGCCGCGTAGACCTCGGCGAGGCCGAGCCTGGCGGCTTGCGCGGCCGGGGCCCATCCGAGCTCGCGAAGCACTCGGGCGTATCGATCCCGAGCCTCCTGCGGTTGTCCCGCGAGCTCGTCGAGCCGGCCGAGCATGACGATCGCCTGGCCGCGTTCGGTTGATTGCGGCGGGGCGAGGTCTTCGCCGAGCTCGAGCGCGACTCGAGCGGCGTCGAAGTCGTCGAGCTCAAGGTGTGAGGACCCGAGTTCCACGCTCAGTGCCGCCCGCACCGTGGCATCGGCTCGGGCCCACTGCGGATACGTGCGGAGCAGTCGATCGACCACGCCCGAGTGGTCGCCCATTGCCGAGAGCACGCGCGCCCGTTGAAGCTCGGCCCACGCCCGGTTGTTGATGCTGAGCGTCGGATCGGCCACGAAGCGATTGACCAGATCGATCAACCGCTGCCGCCCCCCCGGCGTGCTGATGTCCGGTTGGTCTACCGCGAGCCGGTACAACGCGTGCCGTCGCGGCCGTTCGCTGGGTGGCATAGCGTCGGCGCGCGTCAATGCGGGCTCGAGCTCGCCCAGCCCGATGTACGCGCGCGCGAGCAGCGCCGAGTCGGCAGGCTCGAGCACGGCACCCTGACGTTCTGCTTCGCGATACTCAGAAACGATGCTGCGGTCGTTGGCTTCCTGCCGTGCGTCGAGCTCGGTCTGACCAAGCGCGATCGATCGGGCGCGGAGTGTGTGGAATCGCCGGCGGAACTCGGGCGTGAAGGAATCGCGGTTGAGCAGGGGAGACAGCTTCCGGTTCAGCCCATCGAGCGCCTCGATGTATCGGCGGGCCTCGATACGGGTCTCGGCGGCATCGAGCAGTGCGGCGTAGTCGGGCGTCGGGCGGTACAGCACCGTCACCGCGAGGCCGATCATCAGGGCCGTGCCCGCGATCGCGAGCGTTGGGATCTGCCAGATCTCACGCCACGGCGATACAGCCGGGTCCTTGCCCGGCTTGGCGGTCTGCTCGTCGCTCGCTGCCTTGTCGTCGGCCGACACGATGCCTCCGCACGGCCCGGCGCATGCACGGGCTCGCACATGGCTATCGGTCGTCCGGGCCCCGATCTTGACTGGAATCTGGGCCGGAACTGGACTCGCTGGCGGGCTCGGCAGCCTCACCGATAACCCCAAGGCCCGCCATCGAATCGCCGCGGTGCCGCATCAGCGGACTCATGAGCCCGGCGATGGCGACCAGGGGCAGAAGCCACTTCACGGCGTTACGGGCTAGCGAGGGCCCCAGGCCCGGGCGCCGCGGGCCGATCGGGCGGCCATCGAGTTCGCCGCTGCGGCTCACCGCCAGCCCGAAGACCAGCTTGCCGAGCGTGCGTCCGGTCGCCGCCTCGAGCAGTGCGCTGCCGACGAGCCCGATCGCCAGCCCGAGCACGAGCGGCGCGAAGTCCAAGGCGTCAGCCCCGATGCGGACGGCCAGCCATCCGGGTGGCAGCACACGAGACAACTCGCCGCCGAGGAGCAACGCGAGGAAGCCATCGGCCAAACCTGCCAGGAGTCTTGGGATGGGTGGTGCGAGCACGCACCCGGGCGGGGCCACAAACGGCTTGGCCTCGGATGATGTGCGGACGACAAAGAGCAGCAGCGACGCGCTTACGAGCACCATCAGCACGAGCAGGATGCGTAGATCGCTCGGCGAGATCGGTCCGTCGAACACCGCAGGGCCCACGAAAAACAAGCGACCGGTGTCGAGCGAGAACTCCTCGATCACAAGCCGCGTTGCCGCGCGACCCTGGGCACCCTCGGCCTCATCACCGAGACGTACGGCGATGCCGCGACGAGCTTCGGCGAGCAAGGCCAGGCCGCCCGGCGCGGTCTCGTACAGCGTCGTGGCCAGATCCCCATCGACCTCGATCACGCGCAGTGCATCCGTGGTCTCGACACCGAGGACGAGCCGCGACCCGATTCCGACCACCGCACCATCGACCCGCCCGTCTGCAACCGGGATTTGCAGCGAAGCGGATGATCCCACCCACGCAATCTCGACGGCTTCTTTGATCTCGTCTTCCGCTGGCTCGAACGGTTTGAGCAAGGCATCGGGGTCCAGCAGTTCGAATGTGCTGCTCTCCTGTGGCTGATCGGGCAGCGATGCGATCCATGTCCGAACCTGATCGGAGTCGATGGTTGCCAGAACGATCGAACCGTCTTGGAGAACACCAAGAGACTGCGGGTTGACGGAATCGATGGGACTCGGGCCGTTCGCACGCTCCCACACGTTGCGCTCCAGCCACGCGATCGAGATCGGGCCGTCGGGATCTTCGATCAGCGCGATCGGACCGCGCTCGCCTGCGGCAAGCGCGATGACGCGTCCCGTGGTCTCGAGAAACGCGGTCGACGCCAGCCGGCCACCGGCACCCGTGTACCAGGTGCCGTCGATCGCGCCAGGACGCACGGCCGCCGTCAGGAACGCGTAGCCTGCACGATTCCCGCCCCCGGCGAATGCCATCCAAACCCGACCGCCGTAGGCGGCGATCGCCGCGGGCTGGCGTTCCAGCGAATCGACGATGCGCACCGCGCCGTCTTCGGCCGGCGTCGCGCCCGATCGCGGGGGGATGTGCCAGAGCCCCCAGTCGTTCGAAACGGTCGATGGCGTGACCGCCCAAGCGTGCGAATCGCCGCCCGGCTCGTACGGCCGTGCTCCGGTTGCGATCTGTGCTTCAGCCGCGACGCAGGGCAGCAACACCGCGAAGAGAACGCCCAGCCAATGCCATCGTGTCGATCCGACCGCCGACATCACGATCCGCTATCCCGAAGCCGATCGTGCATCACATCAAGGTCCCGTCGGAGGCCAACGCCGTAGCGCGAGAGCGTGTCCCCGAGATCGAACGCCCGCTCGTCGGGCTTGCGCCGGCTCACACGAGGATCGAGGAACCGCACCTGCACCCGGGCTTCGATTTCCGGCACATCAATGACGATGCGCCGTGGGATGCGGACCTTCGGCGATCCATCCAGGACGCGATCCTGGAACTCGATCGAGCCTTCGAGCATGTCGGCTGTCAGCACGGCGGGCAACCGGTCCGCTCGCCTGATCTCAACTCGAATCGGCTCGAACGTGTCGGGATCGAGCAGGTAGTCCACGATGCCCCAGCGCGCCGGCGCAGAGACCACGATGTGCCGACCGCTCTCGGAAACACGCAGGGGGCGATCTGGATCGAGCGGCTCGTCGGGAAGGGTCGAGAAGCCTAACAGCAGCAACAGGTCCAGCGGATGCACCGGAACGCCGAGGCTGGCCAACTGATCAGGATTCGCGCGTTCATGAGTGCCGATCGACGCGACCTCTTCGTCGGCGATGAGGTCGAGGTACCAGTAGAACCGCTCGTTCGCGCCCAGGGCCGCGACATCGATGCCCACCTTCTCCAGGCTCATCGCGATCATGTCGGGTTGCACGATGTGGATATCGCCGTCGAGCTGGTCGACCTCGTTCTCGCCCTCCTTGCCGATGTACCAGACCTTGACGATCGTCGCCGCCCAGAAGCGTTCCAGCCGCTCGGCCCTCGCGTTCACAACGTTGGCGACCTGCTCGTAGCTGTACTCAGACAGGTCGACCGTCCGGCCGCCTACTGGATCCGCGGGCATCGGCGGCTTGGGCGAGCAGCCCGGCACCGCGAACGTAAGCAACACCGCGAGGACCACGACCGTCCGGATCACGGCGTGTCTCCCGTAGCTTCCGCCGAAACGGGCCCCTCGGGCTCGCCGAGCAATAGAACAGCGACTCGCTCCATCGCCTGCTCGAGCTGGTCCTCGTCGAGCCCGGGATCGCCGACCTCGATCGGTGTCGTGTCGAGGAGCGCGCCGATTGCGCTCACGCGCCGCACACGCATCGCGCCATCGCGCTGGCCTTCGAAGCGGAGCCTGCGTCGCCGCACCAGCATCCAGGCGAGTACATAACGCAGCTCGATGGCCTTCTCGTCGGCCGGCTCGGCGATCTGCTCGAACAGTGCGACCAGATCCTCGTCGTCGACCGGACGGCTGTTGTCCGCGGCCTTTGGTTCGGGCATGTGCCCGCGCCAGATCGCGATGACATCCAAGCCGGCGTCCGGGCGCCAGCCTTCGTCCCATTGCGACTCGGCGGCGTCCAGCCGCTGCGATCCGCTCTCCGAATCGAGCATGAGGATGGAGACGATGCGATCGCCGGGCGTCAAGGCCTCGCCCGTTGCCGCACAGTTCTCGTTGGGCTTGCCGATGGTGATTCCGGGAGGTTGGGGCACGCTCGACTTTACGCGGCAGCCGGGGTGGCGTCGGCACGCTTCGGGACGATCACCGGCAGGACGCGTCGAAGAGCCGCTGCGATGTTCCTCCAGCGCCTACCGGGAAGCGGCACGTCATGCCGCACCGTGGGCATCGGGCGATGTAGCACCGCTCGTGCTGCTGGCGATACACACGGACGTAGGCGCCCGCGCAGGTAAAGTTCACGCCGATCCAAGGCCTCGGCGATCTGTGCCCTGGCTGGGGTGCCGGCGGCTGGTGTATGTAGTCCTGGAACGACATCCAGCCGGTGCATCGGCCTTCGATCGGGGCCGTGTTGAACGGCTGGTATGGCGAAGGAATGTGTTTGGGTAATGATAGGAAATTGCGGTCGCGGTGTGAATTCGGCGCAATAATGTCCGTTACCCTGACGGAGGTCGCCGCTTGCCGAACCCGCTGGTCATCCTGCCCGATCCGCCCTCGCCGCCGACCGCCATCGGCCTGATCGCTGGTGCCGGCCGCCTGCCGATCATCGTCGCCGAGGGCCTTCGCGACATCGGGCACCGCATCCACGGCATCGGGCTGGCCAACATGTACGAGCCCGAGCTTCCAGAGATGTGCGACAGCTTTCACGAGGTGGGGCTCTTTCGTGTCGGCGGCTGGGGTCGGGCGCTCTCGCGCCGAAACGTCAGGCACGCCATCATGGTGGGCAAGGTCGACAAGGCCAAACTGATGCATGACCCGCTTCGCATGGTGCGGCACGTCCCTGACGTTCGGACCATGATCGCCTGGCACCGCAAGCTTCGCCACGACCGCCGCTCGTACGCCGTTCTTGGAGCGATCGCCGACGAGCTCGAACGCAGCGGCGTCCAACTGCTGGACTCGACCACGTCGATTCCCAAGGAACTTGCCGACGCTGGCGTCATGACCAAGCGCCAGCCGTCGGTCGGGCAGCAGGCGGACGTCGAATTCGTCTGGCCCCAACTCGTGGATCTGCTGCGCCTCGATATCGGTCAGGCCGTCGCCGTGCGCGAGCGTGACATCATCGCGGTGGAGGCCGTTGAGGGCACCGACCGCATGATCGAGCGTGCGGGCGGTCTGTGCAAAGCCAAGGGCTGGACGCTCTGCAAGGGCGCGCGCTGCGGGCACGATCGGCGGAGCGACGTGCCGACCATCGGCGTAACCACCATCGAGCGCCTGCATGACGCCGGCGCAGGCTGCTTGGCCTTGGCCGCGGGCGATGTCATCATGATCGACAAGGACGAGGTGATTGCGGAGGCCGACCGTCGCGGCATCGCGATTGTCGGCGTGCCCGTGGGTGCGGCCTGACATGATCCCGCCCATCGCGGACGCGAGCGATGCGACGCCGCTGGGCGTGCCACGCGTCGTGTCTCGTGGGTTCTACAAGCTCCAACACGGGCTGCACACGTTTGGTATCGACGTCGAAGGGTTGGGCTGCGCTGATCTCGGCGCGAGCGTGGGGGGTTTCAGCCAATGCCTGCTCGCATGCGGCGTCCGAACGGTCTACGCCGTCGATACCGCGAAGGGCATCCTCGACTACCTCGTACGGCGGGATGATCGCATCACGGCGATGGAACGCATCAACGCGCTGCACCACGAACCGGAAGACCGCGTAGGCCTCGTGGTGATGGACCTCGGTTGGACGCCGCAGCGGCTCGCGCTACCCGCGGCCGCCACCTGGCTCGAGCCGGAAGGGCTGATTGTCAGCCTCATTAAGCCGCACTACGAGAGCGGAGAGCATCTTGTTGACGAGCAAGAAGCCGAGCGGGTTGCCTGCGACACCGTTCGAGCGGTATCGGAGATCGGATTCGTTTGCGAGGGACTCACGCGTTCACCGATAGCCGGCTCTCGTCGCAAGGCCAAGAAGGGCAAGCAGGGGACCGGCAACGCCGAGTGGCTCGGGCTGTTTCGGGTATCTCAGGCCGCGGCGTTTCAGGCAGACGACGACGCCCAGCCCGGCTGAGCGTTGCCCGCCGGATGCACCATGGCCCACGCGGCCTCGAGCAGTTCACGGAGGCCTTGGCGGGCCGCGCCACTGATCACGAGGACCCGATTGTCGTCGTCGACGCCAATGTCCCGACGCGTCCGCGCGATCGTCTCGTCGAGCTCGGATTGGTCCACGAACAGGTCGGCCTTGTTCAGCGCTATCAGCTCGGGCTTTTCCAGCAGCGCCGGCGCGTACTGGCCGAGCTCGTCTCGGATGCGGGCGTAGTTGGCGGCCGGTGTGTCGGAATCGGGCACAAGGTCGAGCACATGGATCAGCACCTTCGTGCGTTCGACGTGCCGCAGGAACTCGTGACCGAGGCCAGCGCCCGAAGCCGCGCCCTCGATCAGTCCGGGGATGTCGGCGATGATCAGTCGGCGCGAGGTGTCCAATTCGGCGATGCCAAGCTGCGGGCTCAGCGTTGTGAACGGGTAGTTGGCGACCTTCGGCGAGGCTGCGGTGGTCGCGGCCAATAGCGTGCTCTTGCCGGCATTGGGCAGGCCAACCAGCCCGACTTCGGCAATGAGCTTGAGCTCGAGGCGGATGCGCTTGGTCTCGCCGAGTTCGCCCTTGGTCGACTGCCTGGGCGTCTGGTGGGTCGCGCTCTTGAAGTGCTCGTTGCCGAGCCCGCCCTGACCGCCCTGCGCGGCAATAACGCGGTCACCCGGCCCGAGGTCGTAGAGCAAGTCACCGGTGTCGTCGTCGTAGACCAGCGTTCCGGGGGGCAGCCGCACCTCGAGGTCGTCGGCACCGGCGCCGTGGCGCTGCGATCCCTCACCGGGTCGCCCACCGCGAGCCCGCCAGTCGTGCTTGCCTCGGAAGTCGAGCAGCGTTCCGACGTTCTCGTCGGCGATCAGGATCACGCTGCCGCCATCGCCGCCATTGCCGCCATCGGGGCCGCCCTTGGGCAAGCCGCGGGCGCGGCGGAACGACACGCAGCCGTCGCCGCCCTTGCCGGCGTAGATGGTGATGGTGGCTCGGTCGGCGAACATCGGACGCAATGGTACGCGACCGCCTGCCGATCAATCGGTGGAATCAGGCTGCCTGGGCCATGGTCTGGGCGAGGGCCTGCTTCAGGCGCTGCTTGTCGCCGGCCCTGCAGAACATGTTGAAGACCGCCGCCATGCGCGCGGGGCCAAACTCCTCGTCCTGGATCCACACGACCGTGGCGAAGACGAAGATCGCCCGGCCGGGGCCGGTGTCTCGTCCAGGGCCGGCGTGGGGCGAGCGACCGAAGGCCATCGGACCAGGCAACTCGATGCGAACGGCCAGCCTCGTTCCCGGCTCGAACGGGCGATCGAGCTCGAACTGCATGCCGCCTTCGCTGATGTCATAGGCGTGGCCCTCGAACTCGAACTCGTCGCGGTCGAGCGTTCGCACGGCGATGGGGCTGTACATCGGCGGTACGGCGTACCTGGGGTGCTGGCGTCGCTCGCGAATAGGGATGGGGCCGCTCATCGAGTCGATCTGGTCGTGCATCTGGACGCTCCCTTTCGGTTTGCGTATCGGTCTCTACCGTGGTGATCGGAACGAATTGGGTCGGGCTTAAGCGTTCGTGCCGGTTTTGCGGGCTTGGCGCCTCATGGGGATCAGATATCGGGCCTCGCAACCAGTCGCGGGCCCGGCGGTAGGATGCCGACGATGCCGCAAGACGTACATCCCGCACGGGGCTGGGCCGATGCCTCCACGCTGCTGTGCGAGAGATGCGGCTACGTCATCGAGGGGCTGCCGACCGGCGGCCCTTGCCCCGAGTGCGGACTCGATATCGCCTTGAGCCTCCCCCAACGGCGCACCGGCACGCCGTGGCAGAATCGGCGTGGCCGCGGGCCGTTGGCCGCCACGGGCTGGTCGGTCGCCACGAGGCCCAGACGCACGCTCGATCGGATGAGGATCCAGCCGCCAAAGATCGCTTTCCTTCTGGCCATCGCGGCTCTGCCGATCGGATGCCTCTTCGGTGCGGCACTGGTCTTGCTCTTCGAGCGGGAACGACCGCTTCCGGGCGGTGGTACGGTCGCGTGGAGCGCGGGCAGCTTCTTCGGTTCCTGGATGCTGGCACTTGTGATCGGCGTCGTGCTCACGCCCGCGGTCGCGGCCACGCTCTGGGCTCTGACATGGGTCGAGGCCCGTGGGCTGGTTATTTTCGGTAAGCAAAACAAGTTTCGCGTGCCGCCGGACCTTGCGCACACGATCGTCCGCCATGGCGCGTTCGGCTGGTTGCTGTGCAGCGTCGGCGCGGTTCTTGCGCTGCCACTGCCCTTGACGCTCGGCTTGGACTGGGAGATGATTTTCGGGCCGCCCGGTCGTCTGGTGTTCTTGCTCGCGTTCGCCGGCTTCGGATTGGCACTGCTTGGCTTCTTGTCGTTCGAGTTCTTCGCTTGGCTCGGCCTCCGTCGGTGCAGATTCGCGAACAGGGAAAGTTCGCACTCGTCCTCACAAGCCGTGGCGCGCGAGGGATGACTCTCGTGCGTTTGTGCGTTACGCCCTTGGGCGTTCGTTCTACGCTTCAGCTGGAGGTCCTGCCGCATGCCTGAACAGGCTGCCACAAGCCCAAAACGCCGCATGATTCGGCGCACGACGTACGTCTTGTGTGGGCTCGTGCTAGCTCTGGCGCTCGTGTTTGTTCTCGCAGGTCCGCGCATTGCGGCCGGTCTTACGCCGTGGCTTGCCGAGAAGGCCGACATACCCGGACGGATCGAGGTGCGCTCGGTCGCCTATACCTGGCGCGGCGAGTTGAGCATCGGTCAGGCCGATCTGTACGACCCCGAAGGCGCGCTCATCGCCTCGGTTTCGGCGCGCACGAAGGGCGGCCTGCTCGGCTTGCTCGACGGCGATCTCGAGTCTGACCTTGCCCTCGATGGCTGGGCGTCAATCACCACCAACGAGGACGGCACGACCAATATTGAGCGGGCGCTCGGGCTTGAACGTGGAGCGGAGACCCAAGAAGTCGAGGAGGTTGCCCGAGAAGGTGAATCGGCGCAGCTCCCGCCGGCACGGCTCATCCTTAGTGGCTTGGATGTCGCCTTCACGAGATTCGGCTCTCCCACGCTTGCACTCGCCGGCGTCAATGGCACCATCGAAACCGGCGGGCAGCGTGTTGGCATCCAACTGAACACGAGCCTCAAGATGCCAGCGGCGGTCCCGCAATCTCGCGAGCAGATCGCACAAAGCACTGGGCATGGAACCGTGGCGTTCGAAGCCGATCTGTCGCTCGCCGACCTGTCTGGCGAAGCGAGTGCGACGGTCGATGGCCTCACAAGCGAGGCCGCCGAGGCCTTCGGAGTACTTGCCGGCAGCGAGTCGATCGCACGTGCGGCGGCGATTGCCGCCGAGGGCGGTTTCCGTTTTGACACCCAGGCGATTCTCGATGCGGGCCTGCCACAGGTGCTGTCATTCGAGGGCGGATCCAACACGATCGCGATCGAGCTCGACATCCAACAGCGCGACGGGCGCATCGAACTGGTTGAGCCTGGATCGATCCGGGTCGACGCCGAGTCGTTCCTCGCCGATGACACGCTCCGCAGAGTCCTGCTGCCAGGTGAAGGCGTGCAAGCGAACGCGGCTGGAGCCATCACCATCGATTTCCAGAGGCTCGTGCTTCCAGCCCTCGACGGTTCTGTGCAGTGGGCTGAGGCAAGCGCGGCGATGCTCGTTGAGGTTGGTGACACCGAATTGCTCGTTCCTGGCTTGGAGGCAGAGCCGGTTCGGCTCCGGCTTGAGGGTTCGACCTTCGAGATCGATGCACCGGGGACTGGGACGATCGGAGTCGAGGCGGGCTTCCGGGCCGCCGTCAACGACGAACGGCCCGGTGAGCTGCGTCTCGAGGGTCAGGCGATCATCGAACAGCTCGCTTCCTTGGCCCAGTCACCCGTGAGCCCCGGTGCGATCGCGAGCGCTGCGCCCGGTGCGACCGTGTCCATCGAGCGCATGCCAACCGTCGCGATTGAGCCCTGGCTTGGAGTGCTCCGGCGCGCCGGGCTCAACCCCCTGGATACGTTCGGGCCCTTCGTCGATGCCAAGGCAACGTGGTTGGCGGCGAACGCCGACGCGGCGGCGATCTCGCTGTCGATCGAATCCCAAGGTGTTACCGCCGTTGCTTCTGGACAATGGAGTTCGGGCGGGCTTGCCCTCGATACGCCCGCCCGCGTGCGTTCGACTCGGCCCAACGCGATCCTCAACGCGTGGATGCCGGATGATTGGGACGTGCTGCCGACTGGTGAGGCCACCCTTGATATCCGTGAGTTCGCGATTTCGGGAGAGGGCTTCGCGCTCCGCCTCGACTCGGTGGAATCGGTGTTCTCGCTATCCGCGGAGAACATCACGATCCGGCGACAGGGACAGCGAGACCTGGGCGTCGAAGCGCTCGAGCTCCAAGCCGACGCGCGTGGCGAGTCGACGTCGATCGCGTTGCGGGCCACACCGCTTGTCGGACAACACCCGGCCCGTGTGGTTGCCGATCTAAGCACGAGCGGCGTGCGTGACCTCATGAGAAACCGGTCAATGCCGCCGCTGATTGGGACGGTTTCGGTCGATGCATCCTCGCAGGCATTGGAGTTCTTGGGCATCGAGACTGCCGGCCGGCCGCTGCACGCGTGGGTGCACGACGCGTTTGGTGCGGACTTGGACCTCGCAATCGACTTGGTCGAGCCGACGGATGGGGCGTTGCTTGCCGCAGGTATCTCCCTGACTGGCGAAAACGCAACGATCCAGATCGAAGCCGCAAACCTGTGGGCCGGTCGCATCGCCCTCGATGGGGCAATGCTGACCGCGATGCCGACACCAGAACTCTGGGATGCGATCGCCCCGCTGGCCCGTGCCGAAGGTACCACGCTTGCCTCCGTTGCTCCCTTGGTGGTCGAGGCGGGTGCGTCAACGTTTTCATTCGCAAGCGGCGGTCAGTGGACTGATGGCCTGGAGTCCATGTCCGTGTCTCTCGTGACAGAGGGCGATCTTCGAATTGACAAAGTGCCGTTGGGTACGGCCGATGAGACGGGCAATCAGCAACGCGCTGATGCGGTCATCGCCGAACTCTCAGCAAGCGTGAACTCGCTGGGTAAGGCGCTCTCCGGTGGATCGGGGCTGGCCGGGGAGTTGGGAGCCCGCATCGAATCTCCTGGGCGAGGGCCCGTGGCAGTGATCCAGGGCACGGTGGCCAGCGACAAACAAGGCGCGATCGACGCAGAACTTGTACTCGATGAACTCGACGCGGCGATGGTGGCAGGCTTGGCGGGGCTCGGTGACCGAATTATTGATGCGATTTCGGGCAGCCTGGGTGATGGCGGCCAGATTACCGCTCGTGCGTCGGCCGTGGGTGGCGCGGGCGGCCGCCCGTGGTCGCTGCGGGAGGCCTCGGTCGACATCCAGACCCAGCGCCTGCAGACGGCTGCTCCGATTGCGGTGGACTTCCGCGCCGAGACAATCGCACTCACCGAGCCCATCACGCTCGCGTGGACGCCGGACTCGGCTTGGCTCGAGGAGGCCATCGGCGCTGGACTGGTCTCGGAAGGCCCGATCGAGATCGCGATGGCCCGGATCGAGCTTGGCAATCCGTTGTCGGGCGAAGTCGCGCTGCTCGACCCCGCATCGGTGTTCATCGACGCTGCGGTGCGTGGCACGGGCGTCGAGCTCACCATCCCCGATCGACCGACGATCGATCTTGCGACGATCGAGGCGCGTGCTCGACGGACCGGCCTGAGCACGTACGCCATCACGGCGAACGCCCGTCCAACCGACGGCGGGACACTCGAACTAAACAGCCTACTCCAGAAGCCCGCGGGGGAGACAGGTCGGTTGAGCCTCGCGACGGCGGTCCTTCGCGGCACGCTCAAGGGCGATGACATCCCGGTGTCGCTGGTCGACGCGATGTCGAACACCGATGGGCTGCTGACCGACAGCCTTGGTCCGATGGTCGATCTCGACGCCGAGCTTACCAACGGTCGGTTCGTGCCGCGAAGGCCACCCAGCGCGGACCTGCGATTCAGTATCAGAGGTCCCCGAGCCGACGCGTCGGGCTATGGCAGGCTGGAGGATCGGGTAATCTCGATGCCCGAGCCCCAGACCATCCTCACGGTGCGTGAGGTTGGGCCAGAGGTCGCCGCCCGGTTCAGCCAATTGATCCCCGAACTGCTGATCGTCGAGAAGCGCCCCGAAGATGGGCCGGCCATCGTGCGGACCGAGGGGCTGGCCATCCCAACAAATGGCCAGTGGTCCAAGGGGCAGGGCAAGGCGACCATCGCACTCGGCAAGGCACGATTCAATACCACGGCGCTGCTCGGTGGAGTGCTCAAAGCTGCCGGCCAGCGCGCCGAAGGCCAAATCGGCCGGCGCATCGCTCCGTTTGAGGTGCGCATGACCAACGGCATCATCGAGTACCCACCATTCACGCTGCCATTGGGTGACTTCAGCATCGAAAGCGAGGGCACCGTAAATCTCGTGGACGAGACCATGAACGTCCTTGTCTGGCTCCCGACAGCCGCGCTGTCTGATGAGGCCGCTGGTAACTTCAACACGGGCTTGGGCAGCGCGCTCGGACGGACCATTCCGGGGTTTGGTTCGGTGACGACCGTGCCTTGGCGCGTGACCGGCCCGCTCGCGCAGCCGACTATCCGGCCCGCCCCACGCGTGCTTATCGAACGCCGCGGCGACGAGCTACTCGGCCCGCTGCTTCGGCCGGGGCAGACGCTCCAGGACATCCTGGGCCTTCCCACGCGGCAGGATCGCAAAGAAGGCGGCGGCTAGGTCCCAGATATCCAGCCTAGATACCGAGCGATCTCCAGCGTCGGCTCGATCACGCCGCCTTCGGTCGACTGGAAGAACGTCGAGAGTTCCTCGATTGGTGCCCATCGCGCGTCGGCGCACTCCCATGCGTGCTCGCCATCGATTCTCAGCGGCGGGGCCTCCCCGTCGATCCTTGCTCGAACGATGATGTCGAGGCTGGCCGCATTCGCATCGGTCACAGCCCCGATCGCACGAGCACCCAGCAGCGTTGGCGTGATGCCAACCTCTTCAAACATCTCAGCCTTGAGGGTCCGAAGTACGTGATCGATGGAGAGAGTCGCAGGAGCATCGACCGCGTGAAGGCCACCGGCGGGCGCAAACTCCCACATGCCGGGATAGCTTCGGGTCTGCGATCCACGCTTGGCAATCAGCGTACATCGAGCGGCGTCTTTCTCGGCCTCGATCACGCCGGTCACGCTCAGGATGGTGGTCCGAACGGCTCGCGACGGCGGCGGGTACACAACGTGCGCGAACCGGTCCGGGACGGCGTCGATCGTGGCTCCGGCGGGATCGATGGAACGGACGGCGAGGATGGCTCCATCGAAGAGCCTCGGATTTGTTGTACACGCGGCCTGCCACTGTCTTTCGATTGCCGGCGACCGATCGGGCGGCTGACCTCGGACACCGATGCGTAGCGGCAGCCCAGCATTGAGTGGGAGGAACGCGACGCTCACAGCCCGATGGCCGAGCCGAACGACCCGCCTAGTTGGGCGCCCAGCTCCTCGGGTAGGCCCAAGGCCTTCGCTTCCTCGGCGATCGTCTCGCGGGCCACAGCCTGGGCCCGGGCCATGGCCTCGTTCGTCGCCTCGGCGATGAGCTCCTGAGCCATGAGGCGGCTCTGTTCATCCGCAGAGAACGCGGCAGCCATCGCTGGTTCGATATGCACGCCGGCTACACGCATCGTGCCCGCGACCGTGACCCGAATCGCGCCGCCGCCCGCGACACCTTCGACGCGGGCGTCCTCGAGGCGAGTCTTCACGCGTTCGGCGGCATCGGCCAGCTTCTCGCGATCCTTCATCAGGCTCGCGATGGCACCCATCGCGCGCATCTGGTCGAACATCAGCGCCCTCCTGCGGCTTGCTCAGGTCGCCCGTTCGATGATTGTGTATGAGATCGCTCGATCGCCGCGGATGACGACCTCGACGATCAGCGTGTTCTTGGGGTCGACGTGCCGCATGTCGAAGCGGTAGCGGCCCTCGCCAACGTCCTGTGGCGCGTCGTGGTTGAGGCGGGCCTTCACGCCCTCAAGGTCGAGCCCCTCCAGAGCCATATCACCGCTTTCGAACCACTCCTGGGCGGCGAACTCGTCCATCGCGCCCGAACCGCGCTGTGTCACAAAGTACCAAGTACCCACGCCGCAGGCGGCGACGATGAGCAGCAGCACGACGTTCTTTACGAGGCCAGACTTCTTCTCTGCCATGGACAAGCTCCAACGGTTGTGCGTGGATAGTGAAGCGTTGTTAGGTTAGTCCCCAGAACGTGACGCATCCGACTCTGGAGCAAACAAGGCTCTGGTCTTGCGCACGAGGGCGTGATCGTGCACGGCTGGCCCGGTATTCGCACTTCGGGGGACTGGCCGGGGCGCGGGCTCCATCTGAGACGCGGCTGGCTTGGCGGGAGTTGGTGGAGTCGGTGGAGTCGGTGGAGTCGGTGGGGCGGTTGGTTGGCTCGCCGCCGGTGGGGCACGCTTTGGTGCGGCCGGCGGCTTCAGGCTTTTCCCCGCGACAGCTCCGGTTGCCGCGTCCGGCCGCCGCCTTCGGCGAGTGCTGACAAGTCGGAGAACCGCTCTGTCATGGCTAGTCGTACCAGCGATGCGTCAAACATCGCCCTGGGAGCAGGGCTCTCGCGGCACACGCGCTGCGCCGTTTCGCAAAGCGCGATCATGTGCGAGAGAGATGGAGCATCAAACGCCGCCGCACGCTCGGCCTCGGTGTGCCGAGCGGCGTCGGGTAGCTCCACGAGCGTTGTCTTCGGCCCGCACACGCACAGCACCATGAGGTCGCGCAGACGATTGGCGAGCGTCTCTAGACCAAGTTCGGGGCCGATGCCCAGGCTCAGGAGCTCATCGCCGGCCTCAAGCGCTCCTTTCGTGTCGGCGTGGGCGATGGCATCGATGAGTCGCCCAACGAGTTCGCGATCGGGGAGCCCCAGCAGCTCTTCCAAGCGAGCCAGCGTGAGGTGGGTGTCGCCCGCGGCCATCAGGCGATCGAGCAGGCTGAGCGCATCTCGCATCGAACCGGCACCAAGCCGAGCGACGGCGGCCAGGAGATCATCGTCGGCTTTCACACCCTCTTGCTCGCTCACCTGGCGCAGATGTTCGGCGATGCGGCCAGCCGGGATCATC
>ERZ1740058.106-NODE-106-length-70446-cov-12.240286_pt1 | contig 70446 bp, 51 predicted proteins | sample MGYA00581745_ERZ1740058 | MGnify/ENA primary metagenome ERZ1740058 (study PRJEB43018, sample SAMN04849742) | marine metagenome | isolation source: floating plastic debris | place: Pacific Ocean | collected 2008-08-30 | study: EMG produced TPA metagenomics...
GCTGATGTATCTAGCGATGGCGAATATCTCAAAGCGTTGGAATCGTCCTATCAAACACTGGAAAGCCGCTCTGTCACACTTTGCTATTCTCTTCCCAGAACGCTTCAAATTTTGAACAACAATCTGCTTACACAAAAATCAGAACACTCTCGTAGCACCCGTCCCTTTGGCCAACCAAGGCTCACCTAGTGCTCTATTGCATAACTTTAGACTCGGGCTCAGGCGAAACACATGGAAATTTGACCGGTGCCTTTAGCGTCGCCGTTACTAGTCGTGCCCATACCTTTACAGTCACCAGATGCCGACGTATCTATGGATTTGCAGACCGCTCTAATGGAAATTTACGACGAAGCCGCTTACGATCTTTCCTTTAACTATGGTGAGTCGCCCCTTCCGCCTACCTTTTCAGAAGAGGAGCCGACTTGGATTGCCGCTCAACTGAAGGAATAACAGCAGAGTTGAGATCGCCGGTCTATGGAAAACGCGATAGCGATCGCCCAGCATTGCGTAGGCTAGAATCCTAAGCGATGTTGTTGCCGGGTTGTGCACCCTGGTTTCTTAGACGAAGGATGAGCGAGCTGTCTGCTAACGATAAGAGTCATGACTGGAACCGGCTCCAGCGCGCGCTGATGGTAGAGGCCGATCGCGGGTTTAATAACTTAGAAGGACATCAGCAGCGGTTTAGTGAGTTTTTGCAAAGTCAGCTCTCGTCGCCGCCGGCACCTTTATCAAAAGATAAACAGGGCGTCTGGCGATCGCTGGCGACGGACTATGGCCGCTATGGTGAAATGAGCTTTGCGGCCCGGCAATATTTAGTAGCCGAAACTCGCAAAACAATCTACGACGCTCAAAAAACACTGGAGCGACTGAATTCCTACGCTGCGCCAGTGGCAAATGGCCCGGCAGCAGCAGAGAAGCGTGAGCGCTCTAGGGCCAAACCCGCAGCATCCGGTAAAGTTGCCAAGTCTGCGCCGGCAGCAGCCACGGCAAAAACTGCCCCATTGTCCAGTAAAACGCCCCCCCTAGAGCAGCCGGTGACCTATCTCAAGGGAGTTGGCCCCAAAAACGCCGAGCGGTTGGCAAAGCTAGGTATCTTCACCGCCTTAGATTTGCTGCACTACTATCCCCGTGATCACATTAATTACGCACAGCAGGTTTCTATCCGCGAGCTGCAGCCAGGAGAAACGGTGACGTTAGTGGGTACGTTGACGCGATCGAGCTGTTTTAGCAGTCCCAAAAATCCGAATCTAACCATTCAAGAGCTGGTGCTTAAGGATGGCACCGGGCAGATTCGCATCACCAAGTTTTGGCCTGGTAAACGGTTTCGCTCGCCCGCTTGGCAGCAGGGACAAAAACGGCGCTATCCTACGGGTTCAGTTGTTGCCGCCTCCGGCTTAGTGAAGAAGAACAAATACGGTATCACCCTCGACAATCCCGATTTGGAAGTGTTGGAGGGGCCAGATGGCGATCCGGCATCTTTGACCGTGGGTCGCATCGTGCCGGTCTATCCTCTGACAGAAGGGGTCGGAGCGGCATTGGTGCGACGGGCCGTGGCGGCGGTAATCCCGGCAGCGATTGATCTGCAGGATCCAGTGCCGGCGGCGGTACGGGAGCAGTTTGGGCTGGTGGAGTTACCCGTGGCGATCGCCCACATCCATTTCCCCAAAGACGAAGCTGTCCTGCAGGAAGCCCGCCATCGCCTGGTGTTTGATGAATTCTTTTATCTGCAGTTGGGATTGCTACGACGCCGGCAGGAACGGCGGCAGCAGGAGACATCGGTGATTTTGCCGCCCACGGGAGCCTTGATTGAACAGTTTTATGAGAACTTGCCTTTTGATTTCACCTCGGCGCAGCAGCGGGTGGTAAACGAGATTTTGGCCGACTTACAAGAGCCGACGCCGATGAATCGACTGGTGCAGGGGGACGTGGGTTCTGGCAAGACGGTGGTGGCGGTGGTGGCAATTCTGGCAGCGATTCAGGCCGGCTATCAGGCCGCCCTCATGGCGCCAACGGAGGTGTTGGCCGAACAGCATTATCGCCAGTTGGTGAGCTGGTTTAACGCGCTGAATTTGCCAGTGGAACTGCTGACGGGCTCAACGCGCACAGTCAAACGGCGACAGCTCTTGGGGGAACTGGTAACCGGAGAACTGCCGCTGCTGGTGGGTACCCATGCGCTAATTGAAGATCCGGTGCAGTTTCAACGATTGGGGTTGGTGGCGATCGACGAACAGCATCGCTTTGGGGTGCAGCAGCGGGCGCGCCTCCAGCGCAAGGGCGATAATCCCCACGTGTTGACACTGACGGCCACGCCGATTCCCCGGACGCTGGCGCTGACCCTGCACGGCGATCTGGAAGTGAGTCAGATTGATGAACTGCCGCCTGGACGCAAGGCGATTCAAACTACGCTGCTGCGAGGCCGCGATCGCACCCACGCCTATGACCTCATCCGCCGCGAAATTGCCCAGGGGCGGCAGATTTACATTGTGCTGCCCCTGGTGGAAGAGTCCGAGAAATTGGACTTGCGATCAGCGATCGATGAGCACCAGCGCCTGCAGGAAGTCATCTTTCCGGAATTTCAAGTAGGCTTGCTCCATGGCCGTATGACCTCGGCGGAGAAAGATGCCGCCATTGGCGAATTCCGCGAAGCCCAGACCCAGATTTTGGTTTCAACGACGGTGGTGGAAGTGGGCGTCGATGTGCCCAACGCCACGGTGATGCTGATTGAGCATGCTGAACGCTTTGGCCTCTCTCAACTGCATCAGCTTCGCGGTCGAGTGGGACGCGGTGCCGCGCAGTCCTTCTGCCTGCTGATGAGCAGCACTCGCAATGACATTGCTTTGCAGCGCCTCAAAGTCCTGGAAGAGTCCCAGGACGGCTTTTTTATCTCGGAAATGGACATGCGCTTTCGCGGTCCAGGCGAAGTGCTGGGCAACCGCCAGTCGGGGCTACCGGATTTTGCCCTGGCTAGTTTGGTCGCCGATCAAGATGCCCTCTCCATTGCCCGCCAAGCCGCCGAAGCTCTAATCAACGAGGATTCTGAGTTGGCTCAATTTCCTTTACTGCAAAAGGAACTCCAGCGCCGCTACGAAAAACTAATGGGCGGCGCAATTTTGACTTAGTGAACGAAGCAATTTCGCCCAAAATCAATTGCTAATCAAAGGACGTAAATATTGCCTATCAAGCTACATCCGAAAACCGTCGTGCGGCTTCAGCAGGGGTCACCGGCGCTGGCTTATGTGCTCATATGATATTTGGCCGCATCGGCAACCGTGTCTGACGGGTCCCGGCTCAGTTGCTCAAGTGCGGCTTTGGCTTCTGAAGTGTCGAATTGCCCGAGGGATTGAGCCAAGCGATGGCGGACTTGCCAGTCATCAGCGTCGAGATAGGACAGCAGCAGCGGTATGGCCCGGGGATCGCCTAGTTCTCCGAGAGCGCCGATCGCCGCAGTCGAGACTAACGAAATGTCTGATTTAATTGCTCGCGCCAGCAGGTCAAATCCTCGGGTGTCCCCCATTTCTCCCAACGCGGCGACAATGCTGAACTTTAGCAACCATTCAGTGGTAGCATCATAAACCGTCTGTAAATCATCAAATGCCTCTGTCAGTTTGAGTCCGCCCAGAGCATCAGCAGCAGCAGCTTGCACATCAACCTCCGGATCATTCAGCAGAGCCTGACGCAGCAGGTCTAAAGTCTGTTGGCGATCGCAGTCCCCCAAACTGTCCATTTGACTAACGGCGGCATAGCGCACTCGCACATTGGCATCGTGACAAGCCTGCACAATCAGTGGATACGCTGCCGCAGGATCAAGCTCTCGGGCTTGATTGACCCCGCTTAAACGCTCGCCGAGATTAGACGACTCGATCATTTGTTTGATGCTGTCGGGAGTGGGGCTCATAGCATTGTTCTCGTCACAAAGTAGACTGCTGCTTAAATTGAATTTCTGGCAGTTCCCCATGCTGGCGGTATCCTATTGGCATCGCATGGCTGGTCAAGAAACCGTCCTAAAACTGTTCCTGAACTTGGCATTCTTTGTCTGAGGGGCCCAAGGAAAATTTGGAGAAAAAATCAACAGCAGCTTCAGACAAAACAGAGAATTGCCAGCTGAACAGCAGTAAATAAATTTAAATGCGATCGCGGTTGGTATCCACGACCACACTTTTATTATCCTGCCATGTCGGTGGACATATCTTGATAGCTTTTTGCCATTGCCCGCACAATATCCCCTTGAGTTAAAATTCCGACTAATTCATCCGCCTCATTCAATACCGGCAGCCGAGTCACCTTTTTCTGACGCATCAGTTGTGCCGCCTCTTTCAAAGAAGCATTGGGACGGATAGTTGGCACCTTGTCATGCCCCATGACTTCTGCCACCGTCTGACCTAAAGCTTTGTGAACTTCTTCGTTGTAGCGGGCAGGATTTTCCAAATAAATCACGCTGTCCAGCAGCGTAATGTAAATTGGCAACTGCGCTCCCGTCACTTGCCACATCAAATCAGACTCTGACAGGATACCGGTTAGCTGTCCTTCTGCCGTCACCACTGGCAGGCCACTGATATGGTGGGTGGCCAAAAGTTGAATAGCCTCTGGCAAGGGAGTTTCAGGGGCGACAATGAACATGTCACGGGTCATCAAATCAGCAACCGTTTCGGCCATCTCAATTTCTCCGCAGTCAAGGGCAAGGCTGGCCGGAAAGGAGATCACAGGAGCATAAACCACGATCGCCGCTCAGCGAAAAAGGCTTTTTGCAGCAGCATGCGGAAAGCATACTGGTTGATCCCTGGGTGCTACAGCCAGATTTACCCTCTTATTTTAGGAAAGTCTTTCCAGGAACCCGCTGGCCGTCATAGGTCGTTACAGTACTGCGCCAAGATGTCGATACAGTAAGCGATCGCCCCCAGATGAGCAATCTCGTACCCGTGGGTGTTTTGGGTCGGAAAACAGAGGCAAGCCGCCTTGGGCACGTGACCAGAGGCCATGGCAATCGAGCCATCGCTGCCAAATCCAGTCATAATGGCCCGCTGAATTGGTCGCTGACGAGCTTGAGCGGCCTGGACCAACTGCTGATTTAGAGCCTCATCATAGAGTCCATACTTATCTTGGGAAAGCAGCACCGGCACGGCGCCTGGTTCGAGGGGATATTCTTCCGACAGCGGACAAATTTCTAGAGCAATTAAGGCATCTAGTTGATGACGATGGCTGAAATAAAGCGCTCCCACCGCCCCCACCTCTTCTTTGGCAGAAAACACTAGATAAACGGTTTTAGTGGGCGTGTCAATCCATTCGGCCAAGGCTAATAAAATTGCCACCGATGCCTTGTTATCGAGCGTGTAGCTAGCAATGTAATTACCCAACCGATAGGGCTGTTTACGATGTTTGCCAACTACCATGCGGGTGCCAGGATGAATGCCAGCGTCAGCCAAGTCATCGGGCGATCGCTTAGTTTCTACCCAAGCGGCTTCCCACGTTACCGCCTCACCCTCTTGCTGCTGCTTTTGGATTGATTCATGGGAAACGTGGCGTGAGCCAAAGGACAAAATGCCGGAAACCGTTTCGTGATCCCCTAAAAAGTCCACCACGCCTTCGCCATAAATCCAGGGATAGGTACCGCCTAGTCGCCGTACCAAAATGCGACCATCTCTTTTAATGTCCTTAACGATGCCGCCGATTTCATCTTTGTGGGCCGTAATCGAGATCGCCCCTGTCCCACTGCCCGGAATGCAGGCCACGACATTGTCGGCATCGTCCTGCCAATGCTTAATCCCCAATGCCGTCAGCCGTTCAAATAAATATTCATTGATTTCGTGCTCTGCGCCACTTGGAGAATGACACATCACTAATTCGACGATGGTCTCATACAGCGCATCATAGGTTTCAATTTGGCTCATGTTCAGTTAAAGGGCTGGGCCACTGGGCGTCACTATTCAAAATGGTATCTTCCCGCTTCGATTTGTCACTGGCACATCTGAAGGGCAAAGGGGCAGAAAGCTGACCGTCAAAAACCAGAATCCAAAAATTGCCTGTAACAACTCCGTAAAAACCATTCGGTCTTTTCAATAACCTGAGCCATTATGAGAAAGATTCATCGCGTATTAGGTTTTGGGGCATATGGGCTTATTCGACAGCGTATTTAAAGAAGAAAAACCGGAAAATCAAGCCGAGCTAAAACCTGAAGAAGCGTTTGCGGCCGTAGCGCTAGTTGCAATCGCCGCTGACGGCTATCTTTCTGATCAAGAGGGGCGCGACATGACTCATATGCTGGAGCGTATGCATCTTTTTCAGAGCTATTCGCATGATGTTATGCATCGCATGTTCGACAAACTATTGTCGATGCTGAAGCTACAAGGGCCTAGTACCTTAATTGATCTAGCTAAAATCAAACTGCCGCAAGAGCTGAGAGAAACTGCATTTGCGATCGCAACCGACCTAGTGCTGTCGGATGGCACTGTTACATCGCAAGAGCAAGCGTTTTTGGATGATTTGTACCGAATCCTCGAAATTCCAGGCGATACCGCCCTGCAAATTGTACAGGTAATGACCATTAAAAATCGTGGTTAGCCATAAGTTTTTGCCACAAAACACTGACTACAGCCCAACTAATTTGAAATATTTTATACAGTCTCAGTAGTATTAAAAATACTGACGAGAGACGCGAAAGCGCTGTCATTATTTCAAGAGGCTTGCCTTCTGAATGTGGGGCAATCGGCTGTTTAGTTAGAACAGCTCAGATTGCTAGAAACCTTTTGCAGTCAGCTCCTTAAAGCTACGGTCTACATTCTGTGGAATCTCACTCCTCCTACAAGATATCCACATTCCGCATACTCTCTTTTGGCAGCCAGGCCTTTCATCCTGTATTCAGCATTTTTCTACAGTAGTAAAATATTGAAAAGCCGCTCCATTCACAGGCTAAAAGATGAAAACGCAATCAGTTTAGAATTTTTGTCTATTTTTGGCGTATTTTAATCATGTTTCTCCCCAAGAATTTTTGCCTTCAACTGATGACGTACCTTAAGTTAATTGCTTTTAGTGAATCAAAACGACAAGAATTTCGCCCCTCAAAATGTTAGTGATAAAAGCCGTCTGGGTAACTTGTAAACAGTCTTTAACAGGTCAAGTTTATGGACAGACGCTTCTTTCTTCAGGCTGGGGCAAGCCTAGCTTTGACGACCGCTATTCAGAGCTGCACCGCCGCGTCTAAAACCAACAGCACCGGCCCAAAGATTAGTCAGCCATTGCTAAAGAAAATCAAAGAAAAAGGATATCTATTAGTTGCCACTGAGGATGATTATCCTCCTTTTGAGTTTTTGGTCAATGGGGAGCCGACAGGATTTGACCATGAACTGCTCAATCGCTTAAGACAGCAGGTTGAGTTTGAGATTCGGCAAGAAATTTTGCCTTGGCAGGGGCTGCTGCCAGGAGTCGCAGAAGGAAAATATGACGCGGCTGTGACTGCTGCCATCATTACGGACGAGCGCGTCAAAATCCTCGATTTCACCATGCCAATCACTGAATCCACAATTGCCTACGTCAAGCGCAAGGATGACGCTTCCATTCAGTCAATCGCCGATCTGTCCGGCAAGTCGCTCGGCGCTCAAGCCGGGGGCGCATCATTAGATGCAGTCTCTGACGTAGAAGCGACTTTAACCGCCCAGGGCGGTACATTGGGCGAAATTAGGCAATATGGAAACTTTACCGAAGCCTACCAGGATCTGTTGTCAGGACAGGTGGATGCGGTGCTCAACAATATCGTGTCTTTGTCAGTCTTGGCGAATGAAAAACCCGCCATCTTTACGCTTGGTGAGCGGGTCAGCCCCAAGGCATATGCAGCCTGGGCCGTTCAGCGAGGCAACCAGGAACTGCTCGATTTTCTCAATCAATTTCTGATGGAGATGCGTGAAACCGGGGAAATGCAGCAGCTACAGGCCCAGTGGTTAAAAATTCAGTTTGATGATTTGCCGACTGAGCCGCTACTGCCTGGCGATCGCCCAATTCAACGATAACTTTTCCACAGTCGTGCTCTGCTCACATCGCACAACCTCTTTTCACCCCAGCAACCCTCATGAATCTTTGGCAGAAAGTCTCTAGGCATCGCAGCCTGCTTATGCGTTTGCTGATCGGTGGCACCACGCTAATGGTTAGCCTAGGGGCATATTACAGCTATCGCGCCGTGCGCAGCGTCATGCTCGAAAGCCTTGAAAATAATGCCCTAAAGGAGTTAGAGCAGGGGGGCGAAGCAATCGATAGCTGGTTGAGTCGGCTTAAGGTTCACCTTGAGACGCTGTCCAGCACCGAAGTGATTGAGGCCATGAAGTGGCAAACTGCAGAGCCTTACCTGAAATCAGAGGTGCTGCGATTTAGCGACATTTACGCCGTAGAAATTGCCCAATCAGATGGCCGCAGTCGCACTCTTGGCGGTGGCGCCGGGAATGTCGCCAATCAATCCTATTTTCAGAAAGCGATGACGGGGCAAACGACAATTGGTGACCCGACCCTATCGGATAACGAGTTGCCCATTGTGAATGTGTCAACTCCAATTCAGCGATCGCTCGATCTAGTGAGTACTCCCGTAGGCGTGATTCGCAGCTCGGTTCGGCTGGACCGCGTCGGCTACGTGATTGACAGCGTGCAATATGGCGACAACAGCTTCGCCTTCCTGCTGGATTCCCAAGGCAACGTCATTGCCCAGCCCCAGACTCAGCTCCTGGCCGAGCCTGACCGCTCCGACTCCATGATTGCGCGGGCGAAAGAAACTGAACTAGGGCCGATGGTTCAAAAGATCGCCAATCACCAGCGCGGCATTGATTTAGTGGATATTCAGGGCATGTCTTACTACGTTGCCTACTCACCCTTACAAGAAGCAGATTGGTCAATCGGACTGGTTATTCCTAAAGCAAATATTGAGTCTCAGCTTCGCGCTCTAGACACCATCGCCTTTATCGTTTTGGGGCTCGCTGCCACAATGATTGTTGTACTTTGGCAGGTGCAGTCTTTTGAACAAAAACAACTTAAAAAAGCGAATGATACGTTAGAAAAACGAGTTCAAGAACGCACGTCGGAACTCTCAACTACGCTAGAAAAACTACAGCAGTCACAAATTCATCTGGTGCAAAGTGAAAAGATGTCGGCGTTGGGCAGTTTAGTGGCTGGCGTGGCCCATGAAATTAATAATCCAGTCAATTTTATTCACGGCAATCTCTCTCATCTAAAACAGTATTCTGAAGATTTAGTGGGGTTTATCACCTGCTTTCAACAGCACTATCCTGAGCCCGTAGCTGAAGTTCAAGCAGAAGCTGAGTCAATTGATTTAGAGTTTCTGCAGACGGATATCTTTAACGTTTTATCCTCGATGAAAATGGGCACCGATCGCATTAGACAGATTGTGCTGTCTTTGCGTAATTTTTCCCGCGTTGACGAAGCAGAATGTAAAGACGTCAATATTCACGAAGGCATTGACAGTACACTTTTAATCCTGCAGCATCGACTCAAAGTTCAAGTAAACCGACCCGAAATCGAGATTATTAAAAACTACGCCGATTTGCCACCCATACAGTGTTATCCGGGAGCGCTCAATCAGGTATTTATGAATATTATTGCTAACGCCATAGACGCCTTAGAAGAAAGTTATACAAAAGAAGCCCAGACAAAATTTATCGATCAGCCAGCAGCAATCACTATCTCAACGGATGTAGTTGATCAAACCTGGATAAATATTGCGATCGCCGATAATGGCCCCGGCATTCCTGACAAAATTCGTCAACGAATTTTTGAGCCTTTCTTCACTACCAAAGCGGTCGGTAAAGGCACCGGCATGGGCATGTCAATTAGCCACCAAATTATTACCCAAAAGCATCATGGTCACCTGTATTGTCATTCGCAAATGGGTAAGGGAACAACGTTTGTTATCCAGTTGCCGTTGGCTCAGGCGCTATCCGTGGCGGCTTGACGTGCCCAACAAAAGGCAAACTGAACACTCTATTAATAAAACAGGATAGGTGAGTCAGTAATTGCATCACACCTAGCTACTGTAGATATTGCCTGACCAGACAAGAAAATTTTCCCTAGCGGCAGAGCACCCGGCGCATATGTTCCATATTGCCGGGCAAGTCCTGACGCATGCCCTGCTCAATCAAAAAGCTGGGCACGGGAATCAGCGGCGTGGCCTGCACCGAATACGTCAATAGCGTGCCTTTTTGCCAGTCCTGCAGAGTGAGGTCAGCACCAAAATCTTTGAAGGTGCCCTTTTCGAGACGGAACCGCAAGCTGTGGTAAGGGTCTTCGTAAACTGTGAGGTAAATCTCAACTTCGGCAGCGATCGCCAAAAAAGTTTTTCGACCCACTTGATACAGCCGATGGGCGCCAGCGTTGGAAGCACGCACTTCACTACGACTGATATTGGGAAAAAACTCTACCCAGCGAGAATACTGCGTTAGCTGCGCCCAAATATTAGCTCGCAGCGCTTTGACATACATCTTAGCGGTGACGGCTCCCCCCATCAGACCGTGGGGAGAGGTTTCAATCAAAACTCGCCCCTGCTGTAACGCCTTTACTTCACGTTCGGAGTGCGATCGCGTTTGTGATCCAAATAAAAAAGCGGGTCGGGTAGACGGAGAAAATACTGTAGCGCTGCTGACCATGACCTCAGCTCCAAAACAATAGAGTGCGTTTTCCTGATTGAGGGAAAAAATATACCTGCAGATGTGATTGTAGTATCCCCTAGGCGTCATAAAAGTTAGCAGAAGCAGGGGACGGTAAGAGTGAAGTTTCTAACAAGTTTGGTCAAAAAATAATTGGCTTCCGTAAATTTAAGCCTAAGAAACTGAAAAATCAAACTCAGTACTTTTACGATTCTTGCGTAATTTCGCGGGATTTTTTGGCATTAGGCGATCGCAGACATAGCCATCGGCCACGAGCGTATCCTGTCATCCCAATCTTGGGCCTTTGATCGAAAGCGACGTTCTGTCAAGTGCGATCGCTGTTCATACGGCTCTGACAAGCGGCATCGGTTAGAGCCGAATTGAGCATTAACTTGACCATCGTGTCAATGTAATCTTCTTTAGATAAAGGCATAATGTCTCGACCTTGCAAAATATACTGCGTCAGACACATGTAGATAGCTGAGCCGAGAATGATTTGAGCGATTGCTTGAGAATCGGCAAATCCAAATTCTGGATGAGTTTCCAGATATTTCCGCATTATTTCCAGCCCTGGCTTACTCAAGTAGGTAATAAATGTTCTTGCCAGCTCAGGGAAGCGGCCCGACTCGCCAATGACCAAACGGACAAAGTCGTGATAATCTTCGTCTTCAGCAATGGTATCGACCATCAAGTTTAAAAGTCTCGGCAGAGATTCAGCCGGTTTGGCGCTGAAGATTTCGGAATTGCACTTAAGCTGAAACCGCTCGCGGGCAATTTTTTGCACTAGTGCACGAAATAACCCCTCTTTATCTTGAAAGTGGTTGTACACCGTCGGCTTAGAAACGCCTGCCGTTGCAGCTACCCGATCCATACTAGTGCCAGCATAGCCATGCGCTAAGAACTCTTGCAGCGCGCCATTCAAAATCTGAGTAGCCTTATCAGTCTTGTTCAAAGCAACGAGCACGGAACAGCAAACACATTATGATTCATATTGATTCTATTCGCTGACTAATCATGGCGCAGTCGTTGATACTTTTGGCTGCATCCAGAAACTGTTCACCAACGTCCTCGTACTTCGAAGCTGGCACAATTTGATTCACAGAAGGAGTTGTCGTCACTTCTGGTTGCCAGCCATTAAGCCCCAAAACATTCTCTTGCTTATTCACAGCACCGTGACTAAACTCATGGAACGCTCAAAGCTCTTCGAGTCACACTGGTAAAACCAGTGGCTTACCTCAGATATTTAGCTACTTCAAGAGTGAACGACACAGTTGCATCAGCTTCATTGAAAGTGCCGATAGTGACATCGTAGGTGCCTGTCAGTTCATCAGGCGTGTCTCCAAAGGGAAAGGAGGCGCTACCGCTTTTGTCATCTGTCATGCCCACGAGGTTTAGAGCAATGCCACCAAAGGCTGTCTCAATATTCTCGAGGCGGTAACCGATAATTTTGTCAGCGCTTTCTCCCTCCAAAATAATTGTTTCCGTAGGCACGGATGTATTATTACAGGTTCCCTCCGGCAATACGTTATTAAGTGGATTAGAAACCAACAGCACTATTGATCCGGCCGCAGTGCTAAGAAAGACATCGAGATACTCGACCACCAACTCAGCCTTGTTGTCGCCATCTGAGTCGGAGCTGTGCGCAACGCGCGAACCCGTTCCGATGATGCGGAAGGCAACCCCCCCGTCGTCGCCGTCCGCGACGACGGGGGGCTCGATCAGCTTACTGATGTCAGGCGTTCGGTAGAATCGAGAAGGCGATGGTCTGGACGCCGAGTTGGTCGCCAGAGGTGCCGTTCCCGGCGAAGGACGTCGCGACCAGGGTATAGTCCCCAGGAGTAAGCGACCCCCCTTGCCATACGATGTCATAGGGCGAGACGTTCTCGATTTTTGTGTCGACAACGTTTCCGCCAGCATCTTCGATTTCTAGCAGTGCCGATCCAATCGTTCCGTCCGTGATCGTGCCGGTGAACTCAATCGACCCACCCAGAGCGCCGAGCTCATAGCTGTCGCCGCCCTCCAGAAGAGGGTCGATCTCGTTCTTGCTATTGTCGAGAACGGCAAAGCTCAGGGCCGGACCGCTCCCGCCGGGATTGTCCGACGGGTCGTCAGTTACAGTGATGGCATAGCTCTGGCTGTCGCTGAGCAGACCATCGGACACCGACACCTGGAGGTTATAGACGTTGTTGCCGCCCGCGTCGACCGGATTCTCGAAGTCCGGCGCCGCGTTGAAGGTAACTTCGCCAGTAGCGCTGTTGATTCCGAACAGATCCGCGTCGGCCCCGCCGGAGATACTGTAAGTCAGCGGGTCCCCGTTGAGATCGGTGGCGTCGACGTCGAGGGCCACGGTCGTGCCTTCCTGCACGCTCGCCGTCGCTCCGCCAGTGATCTCCGGCGCCGCGTTGCCAGGGCCACCGCCGCTGCCAGGACCACCGCCGCCGTTGGTGAAGTCATAGGTAATCAGCAGTTCGGCTGGCACACCGCCTGATGTCTCGAAGGCATCGGCGACGCGCGCCCCCTCTACTCCCTGGATGAGGAAAGCAAAGGCTCCGCCGTCCACACCGTCCACACCGATCACGCCGTTGAATATGCTGGCGAGGTTCGGTGTATCGTATGTCTCACCGTCGACCCAGGCCGGAACGCTGTTCCAGGCAACGACCGGGCTGTAATTCCGGCCAGTCGCGGTCGGTAAGTTGGCCGTGCTGAACGGTGCCGCGGTTTCGCTGTCCTGCAGAGCGATGGTGAAGCTCGCGGCGCCGGTGCTGTCCTCCTGCGCCGTGAACCGGATCACCGCGTCGGTCACTGTCGCACCGTCGGGGATGTCGATCCCGGTGAAGCGTAGCGCCGCCCATTGCTGCTGACCCGAGTTGAAGCCTAGCTCGAAATCGGCAGAGGTACCGCCGCCGAACTGCTCCCAGTCGTCTGCACTGCTAGCGATGGACGCCGAAATCTCGCTGCCCGTGGGCTGTTCTACGACATCGACAACGAAGGTGTCAGTCGCCGAGCCGCCATCGTCGTCGGTGGCCGTGACCGTCACCGTGTAGCTGCCGAGGCCGATCCCACTGCCTAGTGTGATCTCTCCGCTGTCGGGGTTGATCGAGGCTTGACCGGCAGGGATGCCGCCAAAATTTGCCGTGAAGCCCAGCGTATCGCCATCGAGATCCTGGAAGGCATCGGCAGCGGTGATTATGGTGTCGTTACCGAGGACGAGTTGCACGTCGTCGATTGGGTCGACCACGGTTGGCACGGTGTCGCCAGTCGGGACGAAGGTCGAATTGGCCGACGAAGCCCCTGGCGTCGAGCCGCCACTCTTGGCTAGCCAGAAACTATCCACGTGGAAGCCCTGGCTACGACCGGCGATCTGAATAGTGTAGAAGCCAGGCTCAGCAATATTGATCTGTGCCTGCGGATTTCCCGGGACGCCGTCATAGTTAGACGCCGTGCCCCAGTTGCCGTTATTCGGTCCACCAAAGATCTTGATGTAGCCGTTGTTGACCGGCTCCGGTTCCTGTGTGGCAGAGACGTTTGTCAAGAACGCCTCGATGTCTCCGTTGCCGGGCTCGGCGGCGGGCTTGAAGTTCAGCCAGAGATCGTTCTGTTGGTCACTAGCCGCCTCGCCATCGCGCGACACGCGGAACTGGAAGTTGAAGTTTCCGGTTTCGCCCTCGGGCACGAAGATGGTGTATTCCAGCACTTCACTCTGGATCACATTGTTCAGCGCCGTGCTGGTGTCGGAGCCATAGAGATAGTAGCCATCACCAGTGAAGCCGCTCTGGTTGCCGTCACCGTCCGCTGTGCTCACAAAGTTCCACTTGCCGCCTGGGTTCTGACCACCGTTGGCGACGTTGGCATCCTCAATCTCCATCTTGAAATAGGCGGCATTTCCGGTGCCCACGATCTCGAAGTACCCCTCCACCGGATCAACCGAACCGCCATCGACCGGGCCACCCTGGTTTTTCAGCACGATTGGTGCAGTAGCCGGGCCCTTGGCGAACTTGGTCTGTGGGTCGATCGCCGCCGCAACGAAGGTGATGTCGGCGATATTGTCGCCAGCAAAAGCACCCGCTACGGCATCGTTGTAGTCAAACTGCCCGCCGATATCGATTGAGCCGCTCCCCGGAATGACCACGTCGATGGTCTGACTGTCGAAGGCATTGTTGGCGTTGAAGTCGTCATCCGCTAGCCGCGCCTCGACCAGTTGCGCGACCCCGCCAGTCGTGTTGGTGACCGGGTTAAAGCCTTTCGTCATCGTGACACGCACTGTCTCTCCCGGATCGCCCGTGACGATGACCGTCGGGACACTGCTGCCATAGGTCCCTAAGGCACCTTCGCTGGTTCCGTTGACTGTAAGGCCGATAATCTCGGGCGCGGGCGCGCCTTGATCGGCAAGAGCCTGAGCGCCGGAGACGCTGCCGTCGCTGGTCAGCACGCCGGTCGCGGTGGTGCCGTCATCGAACAGCACCGCGAAGGTCGAGCCGATCATCTCGAGACCGCTGACGCCGCCCACATCCCAGCCGAGAATCGTGCCGTTGTCGACAATTGATTTCGGCAGGCCGGCGATGGAGTTCGGATCCATGTCGCCGGAAAAGCCAACGGTCTCGCCATTGCCGAAATCGGTGAACTTCAGCAGAGCGCCTTTAAAGCCGCCATTACTGGCGACGCCGGTGCCAGTGGTATTCGGCAGCGGGTCGGCACCTGGCAGAACATAACCTGTGCCAGTAGTGAAGGCGCCGGTTCCGCCCTGAGTATTAATAGTGAGTGCCTTGCCGACCGAATCGCCGCCCGCCCCGTCTGGATCAAACACAATGTCGGGATAGAGCGCGTCGCCTACCTCGACCACGATAGCAGCGATGTTTTTGCCGCCGGTGTTGACCACCTGGAAACTATTGTTGCCAAAGTTCGAGGACTGGATCCCGTTGTTGCCCTCCATAATACGGAGCTCGGCGGAGCCGACTACGCCGGTGCCGTAGGTGGCGTCGGTCGTTACGTCGGTGAGCCCGGCGAGCACTGCGATCGCGTCGCCGCCGGTGCCGGTACCACCGCCGATGTCGAGCGTGATTGATTGGCTGGTCGCGGTGCTGACGTTGCCGAGTGTGTCTGCGATCGCACCGTCCTGCAGCGTCACATCAACAGCCGCGTCGTCTTGCCAGCCGTCCACCGGTGCTGCAACGGTGTAAGTCGCTACGCCGTTTGAGAAGCCGTCAAAGGAGACCGCACCACCGCCGCTGACGAGCAAGTCCGCGTCGCCCAGTGAGGCTGGGTCAATGCCGGTATCGTCAGTCAGGGTCACCGCGACGAAAAGCGGGGCATTGGCATCCGCCGGGTTAGTTAGCGCGATCGCTGCCGTCGGCCCCTCGGTGTCTGGTGCTGGGTCGCCAATCCGGACGACCTCAATGGCGTTGACAATCGGGTTCTGGGCGCCGTCGACCAGATCCTGTAGGAGACCAATGTTGAGCACGCCATCACTCGCGTCAACCGAAATTTCGGCCGAGAGCACACCAAGGTTGCCGCCCGGGCCAAAATCCGTACCAGGATCGATGTTGTCGAAGGCAACTGGCACCGCGCCTTCTAGCGAAGCGTCGAAGATCCGGAAACCGCCTGTCTGACCGCCGGCAAAGAGCTCGGCGATGTAGAGGTTAACCCGGAAGGTGCCTGGCCCGCCGATATCGTCAACAGGAATGTCGTAAGAGAACGGGGCATTGCTTGATCGCGCTGTGTCGAGCACTGCCTCCGGCACGCCGGTCGGAATCAGCGTCGGATCGCCGTCATAGCCGTCAAAGGCGTCGCCGCGAGAGTCCGTAGTGCTGAGGTAGGAAATCCCCGTGCCTGCATTGGTACCGTCGCCGTCGGCCAGCCAGTCCGGCCCGCCGTCGATTGCCACCACCTGTGGCCCGAAGGCGTTGATGCGCAGCACAACCTGCTCGCCCGTCGGATCATCAGCATCAGTCACGGCGACGGAAACTGCCGCCGATGCCTCAATACCGGTGCCGAGCGCCGGATCATCGAGCGTCACGGAGACGTCAAGTGAGGGGTTAGCGGCGAAATCGAGCGCCACCCCGGCAACGAGATGTAGTTCCTGCATTCCATTGTTATCGACGATCTCGAACAGCGCCGCATCATCGCCAGTGAGAGCAAGGTTATTGATGCCAATCCCGTCGTCGGTCACAGTGATGTCGGCGACCTTGGTAGACGCAGCGACGTCGGCATCCTCCGAGATCTCTGTCAGCACCGGGGTCACCGTCAGTGTCGGCGGTGCGTTGTCCGGCACCTCAACCGTCAACGTGAATGTGCTTGTCGCCGGTAGGTTTGGATTGTTTTGAGCGTCGGTGGCAGAGACTGTAATCTCATACTCGCCTCCCGCCGGTGGCTCACCGGTAATCGCACCCGTGGCGGAATCGACAGTCACCCAGTCGGGTCCGGCCACCTTGGCATAGATCAGCGGATCGTCCTCGGAATCCGAGAAGGCAGTGCTAGCATCGAGGTCGATCAGACCCAGCCCCTGCACCGTGGTATCCGGAATGCCGCCCCCGGCTTCGGTCGGCGCAAAGTTGGGCCCACCATCGCTGCCGACAGGGATCAGCTCGAAGAAATCGGTGCGCAGAAATTCGCCAGCATTCGACTGGCCCGCGAACTTGAGCACGCCATTGGGCGAGTAGGCCAGACCAGAGAAAATTAGCGTGCGCAGGTTCTGGACCTGGGCCGCGTTGCCGCCGCCGTCCTGATCGAAGCTCCAGTTGCCGAGCTCTACGAAACCGCTCCCGCTGCCATCATCGTAGGACAGCGTCGCCGACGAGACACCGTCACTCTCATCGAAAAATGTGACGCTGACGTCGTAGTCACCTGATAGACCGTCGATCTGGTTGAGGGCATAGGTCGCTTCGCCCGCGGAATTGGCCAGCAGACGGATGCGTGATCCCGCCTCTTCAAAAAAGCCGTTGACTAGCTCAAAGTCCTCCGCTTCGATGCGCACGGTATCACGACCATCGCCCACATCGCCGGTGACGTTGATGAGGAAGCTGTCGGTCACCGCCTCCTCTCCGTCGGAGGCGGTGACCGTTACCTGGTAGGAGCCCGGCGCTGCGCTGTCGGCCACTGTTCCGTCAAAGGCCCCATCTACGAAGGTGATGCCGGGAAGTTCGGTCGCCCCGTCTGGCCCGACAATCGCGACGGTGTAGACAAGCTCGTCCCCGAGATTGGGATCCGAGAAGTTACCGGTGACATCAAGTGCCAAGGCCTCGCCCAGTTCCAGGGTCTGGTTGGCTATTTCCGCGTCAACCACTGGCGCTTCGTTGACCTCAGTTACGGTTAGAGCAAAGGACACTGGAACGCTGTCAAGGGCGCCATCGTTGGCGGTGACGGTAATCTGATACTCACCCTGAACGCTCGGCGCACCACCGAAGATACCGGTAGCCGGATCGAAGCTGACGCCGACCGGCAAATTTCCGTCGAGCGTGCCGTCTAAGGTCGTCGTTGCAACCGTGAAGGTGAGGGCGTCTTCCTCGTTGTCGGCAAAGAGGGCGCCAGCGTCAAAGGCGAATTCGCCGGCCGCCGTCGCGCTCTGGTCAGCTAGGCCGAACGGTGCGAAGGGCGCCGTGTTATCTGGCCCGCCGCCATCACCGTCAACGGGCACGAGTTGGATCCAATCAGTGCGGGCGAATTCGCCGGCGTCGGTGGTGGCCGCAATTACCAGCTGACCATTCTCGCCCACCGTGACGTTAGTGAACGTCTTGGTGCGAAAGCTCGAGGTTTGTGCAGCGTTGCCGCTGGTCGCATCGTCGTCAAGCGTGAAGCTGCCGATCGCAACGCCATCAACGGAGACCGTGATATTGCTTTCGCCGTCGTTCTCGTCAAAATAGCCGATCGTCAAGTTATAAACGCCCGGTACCGCGCCCTTGGCGGCGAGATCGTAGGTTGCCGATCCGCTGGCGCCGCCGCTGGGCAGGAAGGCTACCTCGTCTTCTTCCGCCGCGTTCTGGGTCTGCACGCCGTAGCCGACGCTGGCATCGAAATCCTCCGCCTGGAAGCGGATGGTGGTCGCTACAGGCGCGTCGTCATCCTCGGTGACGATGCCCGTCGCGCTGCCAGCCAATGTGTCAATTGCCAACGTCGTTGCGCCGTCGTCTGCGCTCGTCAGCGTAATGGCCACCGTCTCGTCACCGTTGTCTTCGTCGTCTGAGGGCACTTCGATGCTGAGCGTTCCAGCGCCGTTGGTAAACGTCACTGCCGTTGTAAGGCCGGTCTGGGTGCCCTGATCGTAGGCCACCGTCACCTCACCCGAGAACGCCGGATCGGACGCGGTGAGCGCAAAGTTTAGTGTCGTCGGGTCGACGTCGCCGTTCTCTACGAGCGTTGGCGCATCGGCGATCGACAACGTGACCGGTGACGCTGCCAGCGGCTCAACGATAAAGTCGAGCGTCGCGGTGCTCGGACCGGCGCCCTGGTTGAGCCAGAAGGTCCACGTTCCGGTCAACGGCTGATCGAACGCGGGCAGAGTGGTGTTGGTCTGCGGGTCGTTGAAACCGCCGCGCATCGAGTCGAGCAGGTCGGTCCCGACATTGCCTGCGCCGTAGATGATCGCGCCCTGCAGCTCGTTGACATTGGCACCAGTGGTCGGATCAACCGTCACCTCGTCACCCTGCTGGAAGGCGAGGAAGCCGTCCGGCGCCGCCTGGTTGGTGTTGTCGTAGCCGTTTAGTACCACACCGGTGAGCTGGAAACCATCGGGTATCTCGACGGTGAAGTAATCGCGATCGCGCACGCCATTCGCGCCGTCACCCTCGCCCTCCTGGGTCGCACTCATCACGTTGGAGCCCTCGGCAAGCGTTACCGGGCCCGACGGTGCATCACCCGTGTCGGCAATCTCAATGGCCGTGCCGAACAGATCGTCGAGTGGCGGCTCATAAACATTGCCATTGGCGTCGCGGATGACAATGCCGCTGATCTTGGCGTTATCGGCGCTGGCGCTGAAGTTGATGTCAATGGTTTCCGGATTGTCCCCGCCACCATCCGGCGAGACGACCCCGGGCACCGTGAAGACAACGGGTTGATTAAAGTTGCCACCGGTCTGCTCGAGAATGTCGAAATCGTCGAGCACGAGCTGGCCTTCGACGGTCACATCGAAGACACGCGCACCGATGCCGGTTCCTCCGCCGTTCGGCTGAAAGATCTCAGCGAAATAGAGCTCAACCGTGTAGTCCCCGTTCGGCACCGGGATTGAATAGGACATCGTCCCTCCGGCCTCGCCGCCGAAACGCTCGGTCTCATAGACGGTGCCATCGAACACGGGTTGCTGTCCGTTACCGGCGTTGCCATCGGCGAAGGTGTTGCCATTGTCAAAGAACTGGTCAGCGGCGAAATCGATACCGTCCTGGTTGAGTGCCGGTCCGCCAGCATTGATGGCGACGACCACCGCGCCAGGGGCGATGTCATTATCGTCGATGGTCACGGTTGCTGCGCTGTTCGACCCGAGCGTCGCGTTGGAGCTAACGCTGGTAATGGTGACAGTGAAAGTCTCGGCCCCCTCGACCAGCTCGTCGGGCAGCGTGTCCACGGGGATCTGGAAGTCGGAGGACCCGCCGGTGATGGTCCCGGTACCGGTGAAGGTCGCGGTACCGACGCCGTTTAGCGAGTCGTCCGGCGAATAGTCGATCTCCGGCGTCGCCGTGACGCCCTCAATGACGTAGATGAACGTCACGATCTCGTCGTTCGGTACCGTGATGTCGGTGGCGATGGAGATGAAGGCGGTCTCGCCCTCGGTCACGGTCTGGTTGGCATTCAGGATATTCAGCACCGGGATCGGATCGACCGGATCGATCGCGCTGCCCACCTGGGCAATCTGAATCGCGTTGATCTTGGGATTCTCGAATTCGTGATTGAAGACAACATTCAACGTATCGTCTTCTGCGGTCACGACATAGTCGCGCTGCAGAGCGACACCGAGGAAGGGTTGCTTCTCGCTATTCGGCGCGCCGTTGGCGGTTGGCGGAGCACTGCCAACCAGCGCGGCGGACTCGGCTAGCGGATTGATGCCGTCGAATTCAACCGGGACAACGCCTTCGACCTCGACGTCGAACTGGCGCGACTGCCCGGCTGGTTTACCACCTGTGGTGCCGTTAGTGAAGCCAAAGATATTGTTCCAGTTCTCGGTGTAGAACAGCGAGACCTTATAAGTCTCGCTCGGTGTCACGTCGAAGTTATAGGTGAGTTTGGGGTCGGCGGCGCTGTTGTCGCCGCGCTCGTTGACGAAAAGCTGCCAGGGCGCGATCGCCGAATCCGCGGCATTGGCACCATTGAGAAATTCGACCTCATCCTCAGCATTGGTCAACGAGTTGCTGAAGGTATTGGCTGTCGCGCCGGTCAGCGAGACGGGGCCAGTGCTGTTGATTAGCGTTGCGTCATTGATCCAGTCCGGCCCGCCGTCGATGGCGGCGATAGTGCCCGACCCAGGACCGCCGACATTGCCGCCAGCGTTTACGCGGTAGAGTACGACCTCGTTCGCGACCGTGACCGTCACCGAGCCGGTGTCGGTCAGTCCGGTGCTGTCCTCAACCGTGTAGTCGAACGTGGCATCGCCCTGGAAATCCTGGTCGGGCGTGAAGGTGACGACGCCATTATTCAGGTTGACTTGGCCGTTCACCGCATTGCTCACGCCGGTGACGGTCAGCACCTCGTTCGAATTGGCATCGGTGTCGTTAGCGAGGAGCGTCGCCACCGGAATGTTGATCAGAGCGTTCGTCTGGGTAGTCACATCGTCGTCCACGGCAACGGGCGCGACCTCGGCCTCGGTCGCAGACACGGTGATGCTGTCAAACACTGCCTGGAAGCTGTCGTTATCCGAGCCGGTATTCGACGAGAACAGACCCGCCGCAATGCCCTGCTGCTCCCCAAGTGCGATTTCAGCGCCGCCGAGGAAGGTGGTCAGCACGGCAGAATTTACGCCGCCCGGCGCGAGGTCGATCGTGTCGTTCGGGCCGCCAGTGATCGTGACTTCGCCAGACGTGGTTTGATACGTCGCCTGCGGCGTTGCGGTCTTTGCGGTCAGGTCAATCAGTAGATCAAGCTTGATGAAGCTCTCAGGGGCAAGGGTTTGGTCGTTGAAGAGACCGGGCGCATCCAATTCGAGGGTTTGAATAACTGTATCGGTGAAAATCGGGGCGAAGAACGGCCCCGACTCCACAGCTTCTTCCAGAACGAGGCGGATTTTCGGCCCGCCCTCGGTTTGGACCGCGACGATCTTCAGGTAGTTCGACTGCGTGCCGTCGCCCAGATAGCCGCCAATCTGCTGCTCGGGGCTGGTGATGTCTGAGCCGCCGGTAATCGCCGCCGGGTTCGCGACGTTCCACGAGACCGTAAAGGTCTCTACGGCTTGATCGAGGATGAAGCCCGTGTGGAACAGAAACTCACCGTCGTTCGTTGTCCCGAGGGGATCGCCGTTCGAGACTTCCTCGATGGTGGTCGTACCACCCAGCGCGGCGGTGACGAACTTCACGTTGCCAAGGCGCAGCACACCAGGGTCTGCGTTCGGATCCTGCTCGAGATAGAACGCCTCGAAGTCGGTTTCGCCATTGATCATCGCGCCGGTGAGACCGCCGCCGAAGCCGTCTGGGCCAGGCGTGGTGTTGTCGGCGCCCTGGCTGAACTCCCAAACCGTCGGCGTCCCTGCGGCAATCGTGACCGAGGTGCCGTTGGTGGCGTCGCGGCTGAACGGGTCATCCTTGTTCAAGATGCCGTCAAAGTCGGCATCCTCGTTGGCCGGATCAAGCACTAAGCTCGGTTCCAGCACCGTAATCTCGTTGGAACCAATCTCGGCCACCCAGAGCGTGCCGTTCGGACCCTGAGTCACATCGAGCGGATTGCCGAGCGGCACACCTGTGCTGTTGTTGGCAACCTGTAGGATGCCATCGGCGTCCTGCAGCACGTCGTCGGCAGTACCAAAGAGGCCGTCCGGACCCTCCGCAAAAATCGGCTCTAGATCAGTGCCTGCATCGTTGACATTGAGCAGGGTAAGGTTGTCGTTAAACTGGGTGACGAACACCGCGCCGTCAATCGAGCCACCGAAAGCCGCGCCGCCGCTGTCATAGACGACGATGCCGTTCGTGGACGAGCCGAGCTGGGCGATGGTCTTCTGGCCGGGGCCGTCGCCGTCCGGATCGGGGAAGTTCGGATTGTCGAGCTGGTTCGAGTTGATCCAGATACCGCTGAGCGCCAGGCGCTCTGCCTGTTCCTGCGGTGAGAGATCGGCAAGCGTCACGCCCGGCGCTACCGCGAATTTTGTCGGGTCGATGAGAAAGCCTGGCGTCATCACGCCGTCATTGAGCAGCTGAGCCGGCACCAATGCAGAGATGTCATCGACCTGATTGACGCCAACGTTGGAATCGGGCTGGGCGTTGTTGCCATAGACGGTCCAAGCCATATTCTGGTTCGCACGAACTGGAGCCGGGTGGTAGTAGTATCCGCCTTCGACGATTTGGTGGAACGGCTCACCCTCGCCCTGACCGCCGTTGTTAGGCGTGGCGATCGCTTCGTTCAAAATGCCATCACCATCGTCGTCACCATTCTCGGTGTTCGGCGCGGCGCCAAGATTGCCGTTCGAGCCGTTGTCGACAGTGTAGATTAGCCCGTTCGCGCCCTGCGCCAAATCGTAGGCGTTGCGTAGACCGTCGGCGTAGAGCCGCAGCGGCGCGTCGGCCGGCAGAATCGCCATGTTAAGGCCGTCATTGCCGCCATGGGGGCCGTCGAGATCCATGCCCTGGCTATTCTCGCGAAAGCCCTGGGTGAGTGCCTCTTGGTCACTGAGCTCGGCTGGTGCATTCGCGATGTTCGGGTCGTCAAGCGTCGGCAGGTCGTACTTATAGGTACGAGGCGCACTTCCCTGGCCGCCTTCTGGGTCGATTTGGTCGGGCAGCGCATCAAGCGCGACCAGGTCAAGCTCTAGCACCGTGCCCGACAGCGCATATTCATTGGTATAGGAGAAGAAACCCGACGGCGCGCCGTTGTTGGTGAACCCGCCCACCTGCAACAGCAGTTTGGTGCCGTTCTCAGTCAAGATCATGCCGTTAACGGAATGGTTCTCCTCGGAACGCGGCAACCCGCGAACCAGGTCGACGACCTCCCATTCTTGAGTCGTACTGTTCCAGGAAACCTTTGAGACGACGCCGGAATTAGTGTCGAGGCCCACATCGCCGTTGGTCGAGATACGCGGGTCGCTCGAGGATATGTAGAGCACCGGCTCGTCTGCGGTACCGGTCACCACGATACCGGTGACCTGACGATTATTGGTGTTGCCGCCGAGTTGGTTACCGGTCACAGGCGTGCCATCGTCGTTGTGGTTCTGAATTGACTTCACCACACCGCCGCCGCCGGGCAGCAGCAGTTCTTCCCCATTTGTGGGCACCCACGTGTCACCCTGTTTCTCGACAGTGAAAGCATTGATGCTGCCATTCTGCTCGGACACGTAGAGCCGCCCGTCCGGACCAAACTGGAGTGATGTCGGGTTAGACAGGCTTGGTCCGCCATTGACACCGGAAAAAGCACCTACTGAATTAAACGATACAGGCATAGAAACCTCAAGAAGACAACTATTTTTCTCTATGTGAGCCTTGAATAAGCAAACAGATACAGAAAAGCCAACTCATGTTGCGAAATAGAAAAGCTGTCGAACCCTATACCAGGAATAGAATTCAGCTCTATTTGCAGAGCAAACAGTAGCAGACTGTCTCAAGCCTGCTATGCCAATCACTCCGCTCTATTACGCACGAACTACTTAGAACTCAGTCTTAAATAACAAAGACAAGGCCTGAAATAACCGCAAAAACACTGAGCTAACAAACACATTCAAGGACTACTAATTTAGGTTTATTTCCGTACTGTCACTTAATTACGCTGTTAAAGTTTACATACTTTTTAAGTAAAATCTCGGGTACTTCGCTCCACTGTGTACGAATTACCTAAGAGTTTGCTCTTAAATGAAAAGACAAACTCTGAATTAATCCAGAAAGCACTGAAATGATATCTGAGAGACTCAAGAGAGCCAAAGCTGTTGAAAGACCCGGGTTTGTTTAACTCACTAGTGAGTTCATTTCGTCAACGGTTGTCGTTGTTACCAAATAACCGTACCGACAAAAAATGACCGCTAGGGAATGGAAGATGCCGCTTTGAGTGGGTTTAGCGTATCTTCATCAAAACTTCGTCCTTTTTGGCTTATCAGCGCAAGATGACGGACAGTAAGGAGAAAACGACGCCCAAAGCCTGTTTGGGGTGCATCAGATTCTGAGTGATAACCAGATTCGAAACATGTTGAGCGGAGTTGAACTCAAGCAGATATTTCCAGTGTTCGAGAAAATCCTGCAGGGGCTGGACGAGCTGGGGCAGTTGGATAGGTTCCGCTCGGTGCCAGACACGCTGTGGGTGGCGATGGATAGCCCGAAATGCTTCAGCTCCACCCAAATCAGTTGTCCGCAACGCTCGACGCATACCTTGAGGTCCGGGGACACTCAGCACTTCTATCGCGTGGTCACCCCCGACATCGGTAACCGTTCCAGGCAGCAAAAGAAATCTTAAGGAAAGTCGAATTGGCGATTCGCTAAAGTTGTGAGCATGAGCGAAAAGTTCGAGCTTGCAGGCATCAAGGTAGCGAAAGCGGATTGGGAGGTGACGCCACCCAGTATCCGTACTTTAGTACTGTTGATGAGCTAGCGTTTGGAAGAACAAGCCGAGTGCATTTGTCAGCAAGACAAGCGCCTGAATCAAAGCTCAAAGAACTCGTCGAAACCACCCTCAAGCAATGGCTTCGGTCAATCCCGAGACCGTCCGAAAAAAATAAGAAAAGTCAATGCCAGAGGAGCCAAAAGCCTCCGCCCCGCCAGATGCGTAAAAGGACTATATCTGACCCAAAGCGTCATTCACAGCGATGAACCAGCTTTCCTCAAGGGAATCGGGATGGGGGCAATCCGAATCAGACCCAAGGTTGGATGTGGGTGTTGGTGACCCCCTTGGTGAGCTTTTTTGAGATCGTACTGAGCCGGTCTCAGCAGACGGCCAAAGACCTCATGGGCGAAGCCTACAGCGGTATCCTCGTCTCTGACTGTTACCGGCATATGGACCTTATTGACACCATTGGCTTCGAGCCAACTAACAATGCGGCAGAATCAGCTTTGCGACCAGCGGTGATTTGGCGTAAGACCAGTTTTTGGGCTCCCTCTAAAAACGGCAGTCAGTTCGTTGCTCGATCGCTGACCGTCCCCACGTCTCTGAAGGTTCAGAAACGAAACAGTCTCGATTTCCTTACACAAGCTTGCTTGGCTAACCGGGCCGGAACACAACTCCCTTCCGTGCTTCCACAACAGCATTTCGAGGGGCGGTTACGAAAAAAGGGCGATCGCTCACATCTATTTACTGGCTTAGAGCTTGCCAGGCGTGTCGGGTGCAACCTCTATGCCACCTTCATACATAACTTGTCGCTGATCTGTAATCAAGTCTGTCAAGGTATCAATCGCCACACCAATATCATTACAAGCAGATATCAAAGCTGTTCGAAAGCTATCAATATCTGCACCAAAACCGCAGCGTTCAGCAGCAACTTCTACGGTTTCGGTCGCATTTGCTTTAGCGCAGTCAACTAAGGCAATTCCTGTCAGTGGCGTTGAATCACTCATACAAGTATTTTCTATTCATCGACAGAAAAATAGCTTTTATTTTGATTTTTTGGCATCCGGCAAGAGGATGATCCTATTGACGACAGCAGCAATGATTAGAAATAGATTTGAAGCAAGACAGCTTATTGAGAATCAATTCTCAGTGATTTGAATGAAATTGATGAATTAAATATGCCTTATTTGAAAGTTACAGCATCGATGCCTGAGTGTGACATCACAAAATGCCGAAAACGAGGCCCACTCTATCTGCCTTAGTTGCGTCATCTTCGCCATTTGCCAATCTCCTCATCACTCTAATCGCATGGCTCAACTAAGCCATCCAGCGGAGTTGTTGAGTCTTCACCGGAGACTTAAACTCGCGATTTTCTGCCTGCGATCGCTCAAACTCCGTTTTTAGCTGGTAATACCACCGGGCCAATACGTCAGAATCCTTGATCAGCCGTAAAATTGGCTGATGCCTTAACCCAATTTGCTGTTTGATCACTACATCTCGATCTTGCCCTAAGAAGGAGGCAATGAAATATCTCATAAAGGGCTTTAATAAGAACCCCCAGGGCATGTTCCAATAAAACTCAAACGTCACGTCTGTTTCATCATCAGAAATCGGCGTCACGGTAGTTAAATTGGCCACGCGGTATTTAGCAGTTGTTGTTTCTTCCGTGCGGACGCCGGGAAGATAGAAAATAATTTCGTTTTCAGGCCGCCCTCCAATTAACCAATAGGCCCGCCCCATGCTTTCTGGCATCTTGTGGCGACGCATCACAAAGCCATAAGGTACCGGGTCAAACCACTTAATCTCCGGTTTCAGGTCTCCTCCGCGCCACCACCAAGAGCGATGCACAAAGGGAGAATGGGCCGGATCCATGAGTCCGACTACGGCATGGTCAACATAGCAGGGAAACCTCATAGTGTAAGTAATTTGCGGCTTTGTGTGGTCACTAAATCCGGGCACGCGGGGAATATCAAACTGAGGTGGCTGGGCTTTTCGCGGTTCTGGATGGGGAATATAAATCCACAGATTGCCTTGCACTTCCTTGATGTCGTAACGTTTGACATCAAATTTACTTAAATTCAAATCCTGGTCAGCCATCAACGAGGGGATCTCGACACATTTGCCTGCAGAATTAAAGCGCCAGCCGTGATAACAACACTGTACGTCTTGGCCATTAAACCAACCACAGCTCAAGGGTACGGCTCGGTGAGGGCAAATGTCATGAATGGCGAAGGGCTTACCTCTGCGGGTTCGGCCAAACAAGATCGGTTCATTGAGCAGCTGTTTCGCGATCATTTGGCCTGGTTTTAGCTCTCGGCTGGGCATGGCGTGATACCAGATATTGCGCAGCAAGAAACGCTTATCGACCGAAAACACCATACCCAGCACCCATCAAAAGAATATCGATACACTATATAAACAATTTATTGAGCCTGTGGCGGATTTTAGATTCTAGTTCTTGGTTCTTGATGCTTAGTTCCCGAGCTCTGTAGGGCTCTGCCTTTTCGCCGGGTTACTACAGAATTGCGAATTCGGACCTCTCACGATTTATCCATCGCATTCAGAGCCTGCTGGAGAATCAGCTTTTGTACACTGATAACGGCCCGGTTTAGCTCTGGACCTTTGCGGTGGGGATTGGCTAAGTAAGCCGCTTGCTCTTGTTCGAGCATCAGTACGTCTTGTTTAACTAAGCCTTCCAAGAGTTTTTTAGCAGCATCGAACAGGCTATTTTTCACCCAGCGCCGAAAGGGCACGGGCAGCTTGTGCAATCGGTGGAATGCCTGCAGCGAAGTAAAGTGAATCAGATAAGCACGGGTGTGGGTGGGACTGGTTGGACAGAAGAGACAGCAAATTTTGAAGTCTTGTCCCAGGGTTGAGACCCAGTGAGGATAAACATAGCTGACGCGCAGTTCCTCTGGGTGTAGCTGACGCAGTGCCGGCACGAATAGCTGGGAAACTGACCAGATTTTGTCAATCCGGTAGTAGCTTTGAGCGTTGTACAGTACGTCGACGCGCTGGTCGGTAGCGGTGAGGTCGGCGAATACCGGATGTGCCCAGGCCTGCAGGTCGTCATGCAGCCGCCCGTGATACATGTCCATTAGGTTTTCAATCAGAAAGGAATAATGGGATTCAACGTCAATCAGCGCCACTGCAACGATGTAGTTGAGGTGATCCCACTCCGGCAGTCCCATCGGCTGAATGTTGTCTGCTAGCAGCCGATCGCGATCGCCGGGAAACAGCCATACAAAGCCGTCAAGGTCCTGAACCGGATAAGTTTTGATCTGGCAGCGCGGCAGCTTTTGATTTTCCGCTAAATAAGGAATGTGGGAGCACTGGCCTGCCGCATTAAACCGCCACCCGTGATAAATACATTCCAACTGGCCGTCGATAACTTCGCCGTCGCTGAGCTTGACATGACGGTGCGGACAGCGGTCTTCGACGGCTTGAATGCGACCGGCAGCATCGCGAAACAGGACAATTGCCTCGCCCCACAGCGTCACGCCACGCGGCTGATCAGTGACTTCATCAGAGCGAGCCACCACGTACCAGTGGTTAGGATTAATGCCTTGTGCTCGCACATCGCGGCGGTGGCCTGCAGTTTGATTTTTAGACTTATTGGCAATCAGTTTGGGAGGTAGGACGACCATAGCTGGCAACTCCTTACAAAATCTGGTTCAGGGCAATCTTTCGAGGACTTTCATCAAGCGCATTCCAACGGGAGAATTTCATCAGGGTCGCAAACTAATTTGCGATTGAGTAAGTCTGCAGGGGTGCACGGTGCTCACGCTCCAAGTACAAAACAGCCGTGCCGCTGGCAATCTTCGAGGCTAAATTTTCAGCACCCCCTCAGGATTGACCGACAAAATGGGCCGACGCTGGGCGCCTTCCTGCTGCAAAACAGCATTGGCGGCAAGCAGACCGCTGCTGACAGCCCTTTCCATCAGGCCACAGGGAAAAGGCATTTTCACCCAGTCACCGGCAAATAACAGGTTAGGTACGGTCGTTGCGGTTTCAGGACGGTCTGGATAGCTGCCCGGAGGAAAGCCAGCAAAGTTCTTTTGATTAACCAGTTGCCGATGCAGCAGCGTTGCCCCTTGCAAAGCCGGCACGATTTCAAACAGCTCAGCCTGAAAAGTTTCCAGTATGGCCTGCTGGGTGGGAAACTCCTTTTCTTTGTAGCAGTAAGCATGTAGCTCGACGACACTGCCGCCAGTCCGTTCAGCCCAGGCAATGTAGTCCTCTTGAATGCGATGGTAAAGCGTGATGCTGTCGGTCAAGCGATAGCCTGACAGTGAGGTGAAATCGCTTTGCTCCCACTCAAAGTCGCGGTCAAACCAGAAGCGGCCAACGGCAAAGGGATCCGCAACCTGTAGCTGCTCGACCTGGTGCGACAGGGTGGGCTCGACCTGGCCCTCTGAGAGCGATATCAGATGTTGAATGCCGGGGATATCAGCGGCAAGTACGTAGTAGTCGGCCTCTAGGGTTTCGGCGATCGCCCCCGGTGCCCCGGTCGCCAGCGCCAAGAGTTGAATTTGATCGCCTTGGCGCTCGACCACCCGATAGCGGGTCAGGTTGTCGCGGGCCGGACCGCCGGTTACTTGACCGCCGTCGGTATAGGTAGCGCCATGACAGGGGCAAGCATAGCTGCCATCAGACTGACTATGCACTGTTTTCTGCACCGTACAGCCCTGGTGGGTGCAGGTGAGAGACAGGGCGGCGTCAGTGCCGGGACGGTGACTGAAGACGCGATCGCCTGCCCCAAAATACTCCACCTCTTCCGTGCTCAACAGTGGATTACGTTTGACCCAAAACGGCACTGGCTGCTCGGCGACGGCTCCCTGCTGATAAGTGACCTGGCTAATTTTTCCCGCTTGCCAGCCAATCTGACTTACTGTGGCCCGCGTGACTACCTTACCGCCGTTGGCTTTGATTGCCGCGGCGATCGGATCAACCAGGCTACGCCCCATATCCTGACAGGTGCCGTTAAAAGCCAAGCCTTCAGGATTGCCAAAAAAGTAGAAGTGGAAGAACTGCATCAGTTCTCCCGCACTCATCACATCGGGCGCGTTCAAACTTGATTTGGCAAACGGCAAGAAATACAGGTCATACAATCCTTTGGGAAAATCTTTTTCCACCCATTCGGCGACGGACATTTGGTCAAGGCGATCAAAGCTTTGAGGGGCGCGAAAACCCGTAATTTCCCGAAAAACTTCTAAATGCTTCAGTTTAGTCAGGTTGATGCCCCATTTCAGCCGATTAGGGGAATTAACAGCTAGATCAACTACGTTCCAAGGAAAAGCTGAATGGCTTGGACGAAAAACTTCTGGTCGGTAGCCGTTTTTGTAGACGACGGAATAATAGTCTAGCGACTTGAAGTTCTGGCGGATTTGTAGCTCTTCGACTAGGCCAAACAGGTTGTAATACTGCGGGAAAAAGCCGTGAAAACCATGCTCCATCATAAAGTGGTCGTCGCCGACCTGGATCGGCCAGCTAGCGATTTTGCCACCGAGTTGGGGCGATCGCTCCAGCAGGGTGACCGCCACCCCGCGCTGACTGAGTTCATAGGCTGCAGCCAAGCCCGCCAAGCCGCCACCGATCACAACGGCTTTGAGTGATCGCCCCGGCTGTCGGGGGAGAGCGATTGGATCTTGTTGGTGAATGGTGGGCTGCGGTTTGCTAAAGCGGGAATAGCCCACACCCGTAGCTAATGTGCCAAATCCAAATAGTTTAAGAACACTACGGCGGGAGAGAGTCTGTAAAGATGAAAGTTCTGGGGGTGAAGACATGTATCCGCGATCAGTAGACGGCGTAGACGGCGATGTTTTCAGCTCGGCTGGTTAGCGTCAACAATAGCTAAGGCCGCTTATCGCTTCCGACAATGCCGCAAAAATCCGCTTAGGCAGCCAATATCTAGGGATTTCTTAAAATACATGGCGCAAATCTTAACAAGACTCTCTCAGGAGATGATTTTCAAACTCCGTGAACGTCGATGGTGCCAGGGTGTTTATCCTTTCGATAAATTTTGCGAGGATTGCTCAAATGCTTTTTCTGCCTTGGTTTGAGCAATCTTTGAGATTTTCTGTATGCAATCTTTGTGTGCCAACGTGACTGGTGACGGCTATCAGCCTTCATTCCAGCAATTTCTAAAGCTGTCTTGACCGCACCCAAATGTTTTTAGGCATTCCATGCCTCAAGTGTGGCCTAAAAATTATGGTTGACTCTAACAGAGAGACAGTCGTTACCCCAATGTTCTGTCTACTCCGTTGTCAAGTCATCGTCGAAGGGCGTGGTCAGTCCCCTCAATCCTGCACAAACTGTTCCATCGTGGTCAATTGGCCCTCAGAGTCTGCCGCCTCAGCCTCAGTTTCGCGATCGCTGGTGGGCAAAGGCACTGTCAGCAGGTCAGTGGCGGACACAGTTGGAGTTTCTGGGGCGACAGTGGCAGGCAAATCGGCTTCCTCGGCTACTTCCGCAACTGGCAACTCCTCCGTTGTGCTGGATTCAACATTGCGACCACTGGCAGTACCCAGAGTCGTAATCGTTAATACCTGAGGCGGAGTAGCATCAGGGGGATAAACCAGCTCCACAACGACATCTTGCTGTGCCCCTGGCGGCAGCGACAGCCGCAAGATCGGCTCTCCTTCTTCTCCCTGATGCTGCACGACGTGAATATCGCGTAGACGCTGTTGCCCTTGAGATGTGGCATATTGCACCCGCACTGTGCCCCGAAAAAAGACTCGATTAGCCGGATTGCGTAAAAATCGCAGTCCCTGCTTAAGGGTTTCATCCTGCAGCGGGGTTTGCAGCCGTAAAATGATGCGCTGCTCGCGATCGGTGTTGTTGTAAAGCGGCAAGCTGACTTTGTAATGTACTCCGTAGTTGCCGTGGGCTCGATAGGCCGTGTCAGGATAACGCACTAGCATGGGCGCGCTCTGAATCTGGTCAGTGCCAAAAGTGTTGTAATCAACCGTACTGATGACGTAAGACAGGGCTTTACCCACTGCCGGAATTGTCAACCGTGAGGCGTCGGGTTCGTCCACCGCGATCGCTTCCCAGCGGGAACCCTGGGCAACGCCAGCGACTCGACCATAGTAAAAACGGCTGGAACCATCGCCTTTGGCATACTCTTCGGGATTGGTGGGAGGAATGTCTCGGGGCCCCGACAAATCACCATTAACCAGCAGCCGTAGCCACTCCTGTAGCGTCGGCGCCCGCTCATATCCGTCCTGATTGCGGGGCGCATACATGGCCAGGGTGGCGGCATGCACGGGACCGCTACTGGATAGCTGCAGTAAGAGCGATCGCCCATTGCTGGGCAGTTGCAAATTGCTGCCCCCAGGACTCACCGAGGCGACGGGGGGACTCCTGAACTGACTCGGGGCCCCTGGCAAGATCGATCCCGGTGGCAAGGTGGCGTCGGTTTCAAACGGCAGCCGTCTCAGAGGAATCGGTGCATTAACTAACAAATAGGCCTGCTTAGCAGGAATAACCACCTGACGGGGCCATTGTGATTGGCGACGGCGCTGCAAAATATCCGTCATGATGCGGCTGCCCGGCCCGGCAAACACTGAACCATCCGGATTTAGGCGCAGGGCTGGCAGGCTATGAAACGGTGCTTGTTGACTCAGATAACTGGCCCCCTGACCAATTTCAAGGGTGACGGATTCCGCATTGGGATTATAAATAAGGCCGCCCAAAAACAGAGTACGACGGTCATTAGTCGCAATTCCACGGGCCACGTGATGGGCAAAAAAGTCGAAGCTGCCGTCAAAGGCAAAGTCTAGATGGGCCTGGTCGCTGGCCATCTGATCGCGAGGAAAGGTGGAGAGTAAGATCCCTTCTTGTTGAACCAGTTCAGGACTATTGCTGTTAAAAACAGGAATATTATTTAGTTCCCCCGGCAGGGGTCGAACCTCTTGCTGCCGCATGATTTCGTTGGGAATCTGGGGCAGGGCTTCTCCCTCAATTGCCGGGACTGCAGCGATAGTAGAAGCTACCTGAGGAGGCGGAGCGATCGCCATAGCCGAAGCTAACGGCAACCATACAAGTGCATTAAACATAAGCGAATCGTATCAGGACGTGAATTCTAGAGCTCGTCACCATTCAGTCACCAACCTTCTGAACCAGTAAAGATAGGGTCTCTGACTAATCGCGCCGGGCGGACTCAGCAAGGCCGATCCCACAGGCTTTAGCTCTAATCGATGATGCGCCCTAGCTGATTGTCAGCGAATCAGCGGGAGCTGACGCACCCTAAAAACCGCGTGAAGCAGTACGCTATAGCAGCAGCTCAACCAAACCGTGACCTGCCAGTGCTTACCAAGCCGCGATCGCGACTCAGGGTGTCGAATTCAATATGCCCTCAGAACTCATCTAGACAGCGCCGACTAACAAAATATCATTCTGTCAGCCCAAAATTGCATTTGTTTAGTTCAACTTTGTTGAGCAATGGCCGGCTTCTGCATGAAATTACTGAGTAAATAAATTCATCAGCGATTATGCCTTAGCCGCTTTGCGAGCCGCTGCCTTTTCTTGCTGCTTTTCTTTTTGCTTACGACGCTTTGCAGCTTGTTTGGCGGCTCTGGCAGCTTCCGCCGCCTGGCGACGGGCCTCTTCTTTTTTCGCTTCAAGCTTTTCTAGGTAATACTGATAATCACCGCGATATAGCCGCAGTTCCCCGTCGCGAATCTCAACGATTTTGTTCGCCACCTGGGAAATAAAATAGCGATCGTGAGAGACCAACAAAACGGTGCCATCGTACTGCTGCAGCGCTGCTTCCAGGGTTTCTTTCGCGGGAATATCCAGGTGGTTGGTGGGCTCATCCAGAATGAGTAGATTAACCGGCTGCACCAACATTGCCGCCATGGCTAAGCGGGCCTTTTCTCCACCGCTGAGGGCCTCAACCTGCTTGAAAACGGTGTCGCCGCTAAACAGAAATTGGCCTAGCAAAGTTCGAATTTGCTCCATTTTCCAATCGGGGACAATGCTCTGTAGAGTCTCAAAGACTGTTTTGTCCAAATTAAGAGCTTCAGCCTGATTCTGCTCGAAATATTTGGGAATGACATTATGGCGGCCCAACCGTACGGTGCCTTCGGTAGGGGGTTCGTGACCTAAAATCAGCCGCAGCAGGGTCGATTTGCCAGCCCCATTCGGCCCCAAAAAGGCAATACGATCGCCCCGTTCAATTTCTAAATTAGCTCCCAAAAACAGGATTTTGTCGCCATAGCAGTGGGTCAGGTCTTCGATGCGAACCACCTCTTCGCCACTGCGGGGAGCTGCCGGAAACTGGAATTTCAGCGTTCGCACATCGGCATCTGGCGCTTCGATCCGTTCGACTTTGCCAAGTTGCTTTTCTCGACTTTTCGCCTGGGTGCTACGAGTAGCACTGGCCCGGAAGCGGTCAATGTAAGCCTGCTGCTGGGCAATTTCTTTTTGCTGGCGCTCATAAGCACTTTGCTGTGCCAGTCGATTTTCGGCTTTTTGCTCGAGATATTTGGTGTAATTCCCTAAATAAGTTGTAGAAGTACCGCGCTCAGTTTCCACAATCTGCGTGCAAAGGCGGTCAAGAAATTCACGATCATGGGAAACAATGACCATTGGTGTGTTTACCCGCTTCAGGTAATTTTCCAGCCATTCGATGGTTTCCAGATCCAAATGGTTGGTAGGCTCGTCCAGCAACAGCACATCAGGCTCCTGCAGCAGCACCTTGCCTAATCCCATGCGCATTTGCCAGCCGCCACTAAATTCGCTGACCTGGCGATCGCCATCGTCCGCATTGAATCCCATTTCGGGCAGGATTTTCTCGATGCGAGCGTCGAGACCATAGCCATCAAGCGCCTCAAACTGCCGCTGCTGACGATCAAGCTCATTAATCAACTTTTCCAGCCCATCAGGGTCAGCGCTTTCCATTTGATGAGGAATTTCGGTTAGCCGCTGATGAATGGCATTCGCTTCATGAAAAACCGTCCAGAACTCATCTCGGACGGTGCGCTTTTCATCAATTTCAAACTCTTGATTCAGGTAGCCGATTTTTAAGCTGGCGGGGCGCACCACTTGACCACTGGTGGGCTCGACTTCGCCAAGCACAATTTTTAGCTGAGTCGATTTCCCCGCACCGTTGACCCCGACGAGACCAATGCGATCGCCGACCTTAACTTCCCAATTCACATCTTTGAGGACTTCGCCAGTCGGATAAATCTTGGCGACATTTTCCAAGCGCAGCATGACAAAGAGTCCAGTAGAGGGAGCAACAACGGCAGCAACAGCAGGAAGGTCTTGGTCACAATAGACATCCAGGACTCACTGCGCACAGTAAGATGAGCCGCCTGCTTGGGAGCTACTTTAACAAATGTTACGAAACAATCGCACGGTATTTTCTCCGTCAAATGCTGCGACTTCAAGCTAGCATCATCGTATGTCTGCAAAATTCTTGATCAAAACTAGTCTGATTTGGGGCATTCGGGGCTATCGCACCGCTGTTTCACCTTTGTTGCCGCCAACTTGTCGATTTACGCCGACCTGTTCGCAATATGCGTTAACCGCCATTCAACGATATGGCGCCGGATACGGCACTTGGTTGACTTTACGGCGCCTTACCCGCTGCCATCCGTTTCATTCTGGGGGCTATGACCCTGTGCCGGAAGGACTGTGGCAGTTAGGCAAAACAAATTTAGCCGAGGTAATCGCCGCTAAATCAGCGTCGGCTACTCTGACTGAGCCGCCAACGTCGCCCCCATCATCAATCCGGGAACACTAGGCATTAAGCCCATAAGTTGCCCACGGATTTGGATAAGCACCAAGCATTTTGCTATTTGATTGGCAAAGTCGACAATTGCAATGGTTCAGATTCTGTTAGCGATCGTCATTCTAGGGACTTTGATTTGGTGGTTAAATCGCCAACGGCAGCTAGGAGGACGCCGTCCGCAGCGTTTGCACAAATCCAACCGCTCTGCTGGCATCGTGCCAGAAAGTTTGATGCGACGGTTGGATCGGCTCACCAGGGATCGACGGGTCTCGGAACGATTGATTGAGCGGATTGCCTTCAATAATCCCGGTCGTTCAAAGCGGTGGTGTGTCGAAAAGGCAATTTACGATCTGCAGCGCGATCGCCGTAGCTAGAGACCTGGCGAACAGAATTTGTCATTTGTTAAGTGTGCTTTCGCCCAGCAAACTGCGCTGTGACAGGATTATTTGCGTTCTCAGAGAGCCTCTGATTTATCGACCACTGGGGTTTCTGTGTAGATTCACTGGTTTAGGGTGTGTCCCCACAGTTCATCTGCTAGGTTAAAAACAACTATATGTTTTTTTGGTTGCATCTTCCGAATTCAATTGCTTGATGTGTGTATTGGTGATTTGCTGACTTTTTACGCTCATGCCTCGAAGACGCATTTTTATCGGTGATATTCACGGACACTACATTGGTTTACGGCACCTGCTCGACAAGATTGCACCAACCAACAGTGACCAAGTTTATTGTGTAGGCGATTTGATTGATCGCGGCCCACAAAGCGCCAAAGTGGTCAGTTATGTACGCGATCAAGGGTTCTCCTGTGTTCTGGGAAATCACGAACAGCTTTTGTTGGGCGCTTTCGACAAAAATTGCGAATCTCCTCAAATGCTGCAGGCCTGGCTGTACAGCGGTGGGCAATCAACCCTGGCTAGCTATGACAAAGATGTTGACTTGCTGTCAGAGCATATGGAATGGTTTCGCAGTTTGCCAATTTATCTGGACTTAGACGACATTTGGCTGGTGCATGCCGGCTTGGATCCCACGATGGCAGTCAATGAACAAACGGCTGAGGAGTGCTGCTGGGTGCGTGACGTGTTCCACAATGCCTCGCAACCGTATTTTGCTGACAAGCTAATCATCACTGGACACACTATTACCTTCACCTTTCCAAACATTAAACCGGGCCAAATCGTATCTGGCCCTGGATGGTTGGATATTGACACTGGAGCCTATCACCCCAAAAGTGGTTGGTTGACCGCGCTGGACATTGACAATAAGATTGTTCATCAGTTCAACGTGTTTGAAGCTGTTTATCGCTCGCGATCGCTGACGGAAGCCTGTAGTCCTTTCACCAAGAGTCGCCGCCGCGCCATGGTCTCATAAAGACAATGCATACGCTACCTCTGTGAAGGTCGCCGCCGCGCGGAAACAAGACTGGCTTGTAGACTTGACATGTCAAGCTCAAAACAGTGATTAATCGAAAGACGATTTGGCAATATGAACCAAGGCGTCGCCCTGATGGATTAGAGGATTTTGGCTGTAGCCGATAACGCAGCCCCCTAATGGGCTACGGATGGGCGTTGGTTTGTCACCAAAGGCATCAGTGACCAAGCCAATTGTTTCTTTATAAGCAACGCGCTGGCCCAGTTCCACCTTGCAGTGCCAGAAGCCGCCTCGGGAAGCTCTGATCCATTTTGTTTCATCAGATTCGATCGCTAACGACACCTGATCCGGTGCCTCTAGCGTATACATATTCAAATAGGCTAGCGCCCGCCGCACGCCATCCACGCCAATTTGAATCGCCTCTTCCCCAAACCGTAGGGCTTCACCGGCCTCGTACAGCAGCGTGGGAATATTACGCTTGGTCGCCGCCTCCCTCAAAGAACCGTCCCGGGTGTCAGCGTGGATCACGATGGGGGCCCCAAAAGCTTTGGCAAACGCATAGGTAGCTGGGTCTTTGAGATTAGCGCGGATCTGCGGGAAGTTGCTGCGGTGAATGGCGGCAGTATGCAAGTCAATCCCATGACTGCAATGACTGACCACCTCTTGCATGAAAATTGCCGCCAAACGAGCCGCTAAAGACCCCCGCCGGGAACCCGGAAAAGAACGGTTTAGATCACGACGATCAGGTAAGTAGCGAGACTGTTCAATTAGACCGAAGATATTTACTACAGGCACCGCCAGCACGGTGCCGTGCAGAGCAGACGGTTGCAGAGAACGCAGGATGCGACGAATGATTTCGACCCCGTTTAGCTCGTCGCCATGAATGGCAGCGCTCAGCCAAATGCAGGGGCCAGGGTGGCGTCCCCGCACCACAGCTATCGGCAGCGACAGCGTCGTGCCCGTAGGCAAGCGCGTCACCGGAATCTCTATCTTGACCCGTTTGCCAGGCGGAATTTCTACTTTGCTAATAACCAGCGGCGATCGCCCCGCATCTTTTATGGACTGAGACTGAGCTGCGATCGCAGGTTCACCTTCCAAGTAACTCAAACTCCACTACGACAATCTGCATAGAGTAGCAAATCTTTTGCCAACCCACTGTACCGAGAACAGAGAATTCAGCACACGGAAAGAAGCATTGGTTTTGATGCTTGACGCTGAGTGTTTGGTGCTCAATCCCTTATCTTTTGCCACCGGCTACTTATCTCGTCTTCCCACTCTCCAAGTCTCAGGCAAGGTGCTCGCCCCATTTTTCCATCCTCCAAGCCCGCTGGGTAGGCTCCACCGATACACGCCACTACCCTTGCAGGCAAAAAAACAGCGATCGCATTTCTAAATCGACGATACAATACATGGGTTCTAATTGAAATCAAAAAGGTTATGCCCGTCAGCCCGGCTCAAATTCGCGCTGTTTTAGAAGAAAAGCGTGAGGTGCTTTCTCAATTTGATCAGACATTGGTGCATGATCTCGACCGCTATCGCCGGGCCTGGCAAACGCTGACTCAGACTCCCTTCCTGCAAGCAGCTAAGCGATTGTCGCAGTCAGGCACCGGGGCGCACTTATTGGAGTCCTTCGAGGCTGTGATCAAGGGAGTGATCGCCAACCCCCACCACTGGGAAAACCGAGAAGATAGCTTAGCTTGGGTAAAAGACCAGTTGGCAGGCATTACGACCTTTGCCGTGGATGGCTCGCAAATATTTCCCAGCAAAGACGTCTCGATGCCCATTGCCTTAGTGCAGATTGGCTGGTTTGAAAATCCCCATACCGCTGACGGTCAGTACACCAAAGATATTGCACTGGATGTACTCACCCCTGAAGATTTAAGGGCCCACAATCGTGGAGAACCCGTTGATCGCCGCGTTAATATTCGCCGTTTTGAAATGGAGGTCGATCGCCTGGTTGGCTACATGAAAACTTGTTCCCACCCAGAGCGTACGCTGGTACTGTTTGATGGCTCACTGGTGGTAACGTTTGCGGATGCCTTCGATCCGGAAAGTCAGGCTGCCTATGTCAAAGCGATGGTTCGGCTGTTGGCCACCAGCCAGCAATATCGGGTGCCGCTTGTAGGTTTTATTGATACTACTTACGCCCGTGATATTGCCACACTGCTGCAGCACTATGATTCAGATGTCAAAGCGGTCGAAGCCATTCATGATGCTCAGATTTTGAAGCGCTTGATGAAGTGGGGCGATCGCACGCCGCTGATGCAGTGCGATCGCGAAGGCATTCTCGACCAGTATGGCGACCAGCAAGATCAGGTGATTTTTAGCTATCTGCAAACCACCCGCGATCGTCCCCCTGCCCGCCTCGAAATGCCTCGCTGGATTTGGGAAGCTGACATGGCGACAACCATCATCGACTGGGTCAAGGCCGAAGTCATTGTCGGCGGTGGCTATCCCTATGCCATTGAAACCGCTGACCAAACTGCCGTGCTGCAGGCCCCGGATCGCCAGCTCTTTTATCGCATTTTGCAGGAATGGGCTAGTCGCGAACGCCTCAACGTCCAGTTTTCGCGCAAGCTAGTCAGTAAATTACGACGGCGCTAGCCAGACGCATGCTCCGTTCGGGCAACTATAGAGCGATCGCCTTGAGGACAATCAAGCGGTCACAGGAACCCGTAGCGTTTCTGACCAGGGCCTCAGCGAACGTTCCCATAACTCCTGCCCACCAGTAACGACCGACTTCCATCGCTTGATTTTGCTCCCGGCGCCAGCAAATAGTCTTCGTGAGCGCCTCGAATAATTATTGGCTGCCCTGCGTCGACAAACAGCGCCTTGCTATCGCTGCACCAAAAGCTCGTCGCGCCTTAGTATTCCCCTACATTACCGGCAATACTGAGGAAATTATCTGCCAAGTTGACAAAAAATATACGTGAATAAAGCTTAGTGTTTCTCGTTCCTGCCAGTGAACCTCATTTTTCTCAATGCCATCAAAATATTAAGTTATCAATAAACGTGTGTGAAGCAATAATGAAGCTTCGTATGTTATCGGTAAATTCAGAAGCCTTACTTGATTGCAATTAAAGCCCGCTTTGCACAGGCTTTAATTAAATATCTTGAATGTGAAGTGTCGAACAATAGAACGGTTCAGTCGTTTAGTGATAATACCTTCTCTCATAAAATCGAGCTGTTAGCTCATCCGAAACTAAGGTCTATAGTCCAAGGCTATTATCATCCTTGAATTGCAATAAAGTGTTGCCGTTTTGTGAGTTATTTTTCAACCCATAAAGGTCTGATAGATGACTCAAATCTTCTATTGGCAGGGATTATAGATTCTGATAAGTCAGCGATCGCAACCGAGATTGTCATTCTTTTACTTGTTTAAATACTTGGCTTTCTCTTAGCAGTATTGACAATTACCGCTGCTGACAAAAGGGTTACGACATTTGCGGAATTTATTAGGTCAACTATCTCACTTAAGAGATAGCTAAAAATATTGACTGCTTCAACGATTCATCTAGGGAGTATCAACCAATATGCCATTAATTGACCTCCGAGACTTCACATCTGAAGCTCCAATTGAGTCTGATTTATGCATTATTGGCTCAGGCCCCGCTGGTTTGTCCATTGCCCACGAATTTGTCAATACTTCAGTCAAGGTTCTAGTACTGGAGAGCGGTGGCCACTTAGAAGAAAATGATACTCAGGCTCTGTACGACATTGAAAGTGTCGGCTTGCCTCGGGTCATGGAGCAACGCCAAGTGCGCAACCGTATCCTAGGTGGCAGTTCTCACACTTGGTATGGCCGCTGCGCTCCCTTGGAACCGATTGATTATGAAATTCGGGACTGGGTGCCGTATTCAGGTTGGCCTATCAGTCATAAAGATTTGCAGGAATATGAGCACCGAGCCAACACCATTCTCGGATTAGGCTCACATGATTATGGAGAGGCAATGCGTGAGCGATTCGCCATCGGTTCCCAGCAGGCTTTAAATCCGGCGCTCCTCAGAGATCAGTTTTGGCAATACAGCAAGGTTTCCAACAGTAATCGCCAGGTGCCCCAGTTTGGCCGACACCGCATTCCCCAAAATGCGCCAAATATCGACATTCTGCTGCACGCTAATGTTACTCACCTTTCGCTGGATGAGGCGGGCTCTAAAGTTGAGTCCGTTAATATTACAACCCTAGACGGCAAGCAGGCTTTGGTTAAGGCCAAGCTGTTTGTGCTGTGCTGCGGGGGGATTGAGAACAGTCGCTTACTGTTGACCTCTAATCGTCAAAGACCCAATGGATTAGGTAATGAGCATGATCTGGTCGGGCGGTTTTTGATGGATCACCCCGGTACCGTCGTCGGTGAATTTGCCAGTCTGCAGGATATCTATCAGGTCAATCGTTATTTCGGCGAGCGCTGGTACTACAACGAGCATGGCAAGCACGTTTATGACCATGGCATCGCGTTAAGCGCTGAACTGCAGGAAAAAGAGGGTCTGCTAAACTGCGCTGCTTTCTTGCAGCCTGTCGAAGATTCTGGAGAACCTTGGAAGGCGATCAAAAAAGCGCGAGCTGCTTTGAAGGGCGACGCTCCGGCGCTCTCTAGTTTGGCGACTGGAATGCGGGCCACGCTGACGCATCCCGGTCGGTTTGTTAAAGGTCTATCTCGGCAAGTCCAGGATAAGCGCCCACCGGTGCATGCCGCATGTCTATATGCTCTGGTTGAGCAACAGCCCAATCCAAACAGCCGAGTCACGCTTTCGAAAACTAAAGACCGCTTGGGCCTGCCAATTTCTCAAGTGAATTGGCAAATCAGTGAGCAAGAGGTGAGAACCGTTGAGCGGTTGGGTGAACTGATTGGGGCAGAGTTTTCTCGCTTAGGTATTCCTCAGCCCATCCTGCACAAGCATGACCACTCTGCTGAGTCACTGCGATTAGAGTTTCGCGATCGCGCTCATCCAACGGGCACTACGCGCATGTCCGCAACTCCCCGCACTGGAGTCGTTGACGTCAACTGCAAACTGCACACCGCAGAAGGTCTCTACGTTGCCGGCACTTCGGTTTTCCCCACCTCCAGCCATGTTAATCCGACCTTCGACATTATTGCCCTATCAATTCGGCTAGCGGACCACTTAAAAACCTTTTTTTAATGCCAAATTTTAGAGGAGAACTACGTGGAGTTTCTGGATTATTTTAGTCACACTTACATTGTCAACCTCCCTGAACGTGAGGATCGTAGAACGGGCATGAACCGGGAGCTGAAGCGCGCTGGCTTTGCCTGTAGCGGTCCGCATTTTCGCTATTTTCCTGCAATCAAACCCACAGAGAAAAAGGCCTTTCCCAGCAATGGCGTTTTAGGGTGTTTTTTAAGTCATCTAGAAATTCTGAAGCTAGCTGAACGTGAGAATCTTCAGAATGTTGTCATCATGGAAGATGATTTGGCGATTCCTAAGGATTTTGCTGCCGCAGTGAGACCAGTTTGTCAGCAATTGTCAACAACGCCCTGGGATGTGGTGCTGCTGGGCCATTTACCTTATCAGCACTCGAATATTGCTGAGTCGGAGCCGGCTGCGGCATCCGAATATGAGCCCTGCTCACTTCAACCGACACAGGTGCCTTTGAGAGGAACTCACTTTTATGCAGTTAATCAATGTGCCTATCGCAAACTTATTTATTTTCTAGAAACACTGCTAGCGAAGCGCATTGAGAAGCAATGGCTAGAATCGGATGGACTAATTGACAACCTTGATGGGGCTTATTTAGATACGGCACTGTATCTTTTTAATCGCAATGTCCCTAACGTAAATTTCTATGCTGTGTCTCCGTCTCTGGGATGGCAGCGCAATAGTAGCAGTGACATTTCACCCGGACGTTTTGACCAAATCGCTTGGCTCAAGACATTAATGAATGATGCTAGAAGTTTGCGGTATGGGTTAGCTAGACGCCTTGTAGACCGGTAAGCGAAGCGCTCTGAGTTGGCTAAGCGATCGCAACTGATAGCTCAGAGCCCGTTATTAACCGACGCTAGAAGTCTCATAGGATGGGGCATTACTACGTCCGCCTTAACTTCATGATGGAATCAGTAACCATTGTGCCGACATACTCGGATAGCTGAATAGCAGCGCTTTAGGCATAGAACGGCAACCGAAAATAATGTGACGACAATTCCCTGTTGGCGTAGAGCCGCTCCTGATAATGCGCTCTATGCGAATAGGGAACTTTTGTAGCTGTTTCAGCGTCTGTTTGGGTCAGTTTTTAAATTGATTTTTGCTCAGTTTTTGGTAAATAGTGACAGCGACTGCTTAGAACAAACTGGCAGAATAAGAAGAACCCACGGATTTCAACTCAGTTGCATTGGTCATGAATTATCAAAGGCGATTTATTGCATGGTGCCTGGCAGGGCTATTTATCACTTTGAGCCTGAGTAGCGTGTTTAGTCACTGGCAGTCGGGATATGCTGCTCAGTCAGCAGATTTACTCAAGGCTAAAGCCTCATCATCTGCAGCGCTGTCTCAAGGATTGAAGAATAGTGCTGACGATTTGAAGCTGCCAGAGGCAGAGAGTGCTGCAGAGCCCCCTTCAGAAGATGACAGCGTTTTGAATCTGCCTGACTCTGAGCCCCAATCGCCGGGAGAAAGCATGCCACAGTCTGCTCCTGCGGAGTCAGATGAAGATTGGAATGATATTGATATTGAGTCTTCCGGTACGGCAACATCGCCCCCTAAAGTTACCAAACGGCAGCAGATTTTGATGGCTGCAGATGAGCATTACCTAGCTGGCGATCGCGAGACGGCTGAAGTGCTTTATCGACAGGTCAAAGATGCCGTGTGGCAAATTGACCCAAATTCGCTGCGTCCCTTGCCAATCACGGATCCAGCAGATTTACCACCCGCCGGTTCAGTCTATTGGCGGGAGGCCAAGGCCGGCTACGAGCAAGGTTTAGTCCATCGTACGCTGGTGCCCTTGGAACTATTGGTAGAAGAGTATCCTGAGTTTATCCCTGGGCAAATTTTTTACGCGCAATACCTGGTGGAGAATGATCGCGCTGCCGAAGCTGATGCCATCCTGGATCGCTCTTTGATAATTTATCCCAGCCAGCCAGCCCTGCTGCAGGCTCGGACTCAGACCCAAATGGCTCTAGAGCAATGGATTGAAGCGGCTATTACGGCAAAGCAGTTTGTTTTGCTGAATCCTGACCATCCAGACTCAGCGATGATGGATGAACTTAGCCAGGAAAATTTAGACCGGTTTCGGGCAGCAATGAATGAAGAACTGACCGGTAACCTAATTGGCAACATTGTGACTGGGGCTGCTGGTTTACTGTTAACAGGCGGATTGATCGGGCCGTATACTGCCCTCAATTCCGCCATGATCTTGATGCAGGGTGAGTCTGCCGTCGGCGCGAGTGTGGCAGCGCAGGCCAAAGAGCAACTGCCGATCATGGGCGATCGCCAAGTCAATGAGTACTTGAATGAAATTGGCCAAAGTCTGGCAACCTTGGCAGGCCGCGATGAATTTGATTACGAATTTTATGTGGTGAACGATGCTAGCCTCAACGCATTTGCGCTGCCAGGAGGCAAAATTTTTATCAACTCTGGGGCATTTCTTAAAACGCAATCAGAGGCGGAGTTAGCAGGACTCGTTGCCCATGAGCTATCCCATGCGGTGCTGTCCCACGGTTTTCAGTTGGCGACTAACGGTAACTTGATTAGCAGCGTGGCGGGTATTATCCCGCTGCCTCAAGTGGGGGGTATTGCAGCCAGCCTGATTTTTAGCGAATATTCGCGAGAAATGGAGCGTCAGGCCGATATTTTGGGTACGCAACTGCTCGCAGCGGGGGGCTATGCAGCTGATGGCTTGCATAATCTGATGGTGACGCTCCAGGACGAGGTCGGAGAGGGGGGTGGCATTCGCTGGTTTGCGTCTCATCCAGCGCCAGCCGAACGGGTCGATTACCTCAAGCAAATTGTCGAAGTGGGCGGCTTCAATCGCTATGCTTATGAAGGTGTAGAGCCACATCTGGCGATTCAGCAGCGGGTGGCTCGACTCACTGAGAGTGACTCTGAAGCGGAAGAAAATATCGAAGCGGGTGAAAGTCCTGAAACAGAGGAAACGCCTGAAGAAGAAACGCTTGAAGAGGAAGTTGGTGGCTGAAGACGAGGAAACTTTGGTTTGAGGAAGTTTGAGGAGGAGTTGGTAAATGAAACGATGGCTAAAGCCCGTGGCCTAATTACCTTGCACTTCTACCCTGAACTTTCATGTTCTGACCTTTGAACTTCGCATTTCATACCTTTTGGAAATCGTACTCTTCTCGCCTAGTATTCTGCATTTCGAATTCTGCATTAGGATAACGATGAGGATTGGAGGGATTCTCCATGGCCGAGCCAACGCAAACTCCAGTGCGACATAGCCAACTGCACAGCCGGTTGGTGATTGATCTGGAAACCACTGAAGAATTGGGCAAGCTTTCACAATTTTTAGTTGATGTTAAACATCATCAAGTTGAGGGCTTTGTCTGCCGTAAGGGGCTGTTGAGCCTAGATACGCTTCCTGTGATGTGGGTGCAAGTGGAATCAGTTGGACAGGACAGCATTTTGGTGCGACGCAGTGGGGCTGTCGTTTCTGAACGTCTTGATACGGCGATCGCTCTAGAGAACCAGGCAATTTGGGCTGACTCTGGCGATCAAGTTGGGCAACTGGCTGATTACTGCATCGATTTATCGACGGGAGCTATTACCCAATATGTGTTTACGGCACCTGGATGGCAAGGGCTAACGGATGGCCTCTATACGTTTGCTCCTGAAGCTGTCGTTAGCGCCGGCAAGAAGCGGATGATGGTGCGACAGATGGCGCTGGAGCAGGCAGAGCAGTTTGTGTCTGGGGTGCCCGAACGGGTTAAAGAAGCCTGGCAGCAGGATGTGACTCGCACTCGTGAAGACGTACAGGGAGCGATTGATCGCACTCAGGAAGTGGCTGAACAGGTAAAGAATCAAGCTCAAAATCTTACCAAGCAGGCTCGCGGTCAATTTGGCCAGATGTTTGGTCAAGTTAAAAAGCGCAGTAAAAATTGGCGATCGCAGGTCAATGATCGCTTTGCCGACGCTGCCTCAAATTTACAAGATGTCCGCCAGTCTCAGCCTAAAAATGAGTCTGACAGCGCAATTGATGTTGATTCCGAAGAAATTTGGCCCGATGAAACTAAACCTTAGCAGCGGCAATCATGCGATCGTGATGTTGATAGCAGCTAAACAGAACAGCAATTATCGTCATTTACTGGGATCGGCGGGAATTGACTTGAGTTAAACTAAAAGATAATGCTTCAGTGATGTGAGATGCATACATCTCTGCTCATTTACCGGCCATAAGTTGAGATCAAAGCTGAGTTAGCCTATGACTACACAAACCGCACCGCAAGAAAAAGGCATTTTGATGTCTGAAACTGCTCTGCACCACGTGAAGATGCTCAAAGAGCAGCAGGGTGGCAAAGCGCTTTGTCTGCGAGTGGGGGTCCGCCAGGGTGGCTGCTCTGGCATGTCCTACACAATGGATTTTGAGGATCCCAGCAATATTGGCGAGCAAGACGAAGTATATGACTATGGCGACTTCAAGGTCGTGTGCGATCGCAAGAGCCTGCTTTATCTGTATGGATTGATGCTGGACTACAGCAACGCCATGATTGGCGGTGGATTTCAATTTACGAATCCCAATGCGTCTCAAACATGCGGCTGCGGTAAGTCTTTTGGCACTTAGTTGACGCATCAAGACGAAAACCCATGCAAATATGCATGGGCAATCCCAGCAATTCCATTGACATATTTCACTTCATCTTTCTAATACCGCAGGTTCTGCTTAAGGGCAAACCTGCGGTACGCTTATGAGCGAATAATTTTTGAACAAGTCACTATGACTGAAAGCACTGAAGGCGCTGAAGCGCTATTTGAACAGGGTATTGAACAATACAAAGCTGGGGCTACCGCTGGTGAGCTAATTCCAGTATTTAAGGAAGTTTGCGATCAGGCGCCCAAGAGCAGTGCCGCGTTAACTTGTCTTGCTTGGCTTTATTTGCTTGAAGATAAGCCCAATTCTGCCCTTAAAGCGGCACAAAAGGCCGTCAAAATGACACCGCAGGATCCTCAAGGCCGAATTAATTTGGCTCTGGCAATGCTGGAAACCGGCAAGAAAGGGGTCCGGAGTCATATTGACGAAGCGTTGCAGATTATGATGCTGTCCTCCGACCTCAAAGACGAAGTGCAGCAGAACATTGAAGAAGGTTTAAGTCGAAAACCCGAATGGAATAGCCTTAAGCGAGTTCACAAATGGCTGTTCGACAGCTAAGTGAAAGAGGGTTTCACTGTCAGCCAAGGAATTTCTTTTAGACACATTTATCTAGCTTTATAAATGCGCTTCTCGGGGTTTGTTGCAATTTTTTTACGTTGCTTCTAATTCACGCTTAGGCTGAATTGACGGAAGTTTCGCCGCTTGAGGCGTCACTAAATTGCTATAAACAGCAGTCAAACAAGGGAGGGATCAGCGCGATTAGACAAATAACTTAACGGCAGTTCGCATAACTGAATGATAAGGTTTACTCAATCAACCGATAAGGTTTACTTGAGTTTTATTCAGTCACGTTGAATTACGGAGCAGGATTCAAATGGTTGCACGCACTGTGAAGGTTAAACCAGACACTCGTAATCACAAGGGCTTTTTTGTCCAAGATGCAGCATACGAGCTAGTAGGGATTGAGCAATCCGGCTGGGCATTGATCTGTGTTGATGAAGCGAGTTGTCATTATGTTGATCCAGATGACTTACGCGGCAGTGATGGCGAACAAATGGATATTGCTTAGCCGTATGCAGTTTGTTAGGTGAACTTAACAGGATATCGCGGCCATCGAGTTGGCCTCAGAACTGTCTTTCGAGCATTTTAATGGGCGATCAGCTAGAGGAAACGAGTCTTTATCTCTACGCTGGTCGCTTCTTTCCATCTTCAGGGCACGTCATCAATTGACACCAGAAATTTCTGAAATGACATCATCGTGTTCATTTCAGCTTTCTGAGCCAAGAATAGGCAGGTTTGCTGGCTCTCAATTCTGATCCGATTGCCAAAATCCTAGCGTTTTTTTAAGCCTGACCCACGCATTCCTCATTTTCCAAAACCGGTTGTTTTCCATCGCTTCGATGGTTTGCCGCCAATGAATGATTTCTAACTGTGCCCGGCTGAGCTCAGCTTGTAAAAGTCTTAGGCGCTTATTCTCCACTTTTAGCTGATTGCTGGTGCGCCAGTCTTGCAGTGTCCAATCACGATATTGTAGTGCTGTACCAAGAGCTAAATTCTTATCTAGGCCCCCGGATATTGGCACATCTGCAATCTTTTGTAGCTGAGCATATATGGCCAGTGCTTCAGGAAAGTAATGGGACACTAAGGCGGGACGATGGGTATTGTTAATGGCTGCGTGCATCATATGTGACTGAAATAGACTTTCAGTGGGTGAAGCAAGCGCCAAGTCGAATTTTGAATTAATTTTTTGGATTAAAGCAGTCTCATCTGTCTTCAGTAAATCGCAGTGAAATAGGAAACAATTTTCTGCATGATTCTGATAAAAGTCTAAAATAATCTGGTTGTAAATTAGCCAGACTTCGACTGCGAAACTGGGATTATTTTCAAATGCAGGATCTCCTCGAAAAAAAATGGAGTCAATAACTTCCCAAGGTGACCTGTAGGGGAATATGAATTTAGCTTTGGGTAACAGTTGCTGCCAAAAGCGCAGAAATAAGGTTGTTCGTGGTTCTTTCCAACCCCAAGTTTTGTAAAGTTTGAGACGGCGATCGCAGAGTTCTTGAGCTCGCCCCCAAAATTGCGGAGGTACATCAATGGAGCCTGCTATCGACCAGCCTTCAGGGCTAATGCCTTGAGAAATTAGAATGTCTTGATGCAGGTGTAAAAAGTCTTCGTCTTCAAAGTGACCGGCGACGTTGCCCACATTTGCTTTTAGTAACTGATCGCCAATAAAAACGCCAGCCTGCTGCAGAATTGAAGCTGTCAATGATGTACCAGAACGGTGCATTCCAGCAATAATCAACGGCTGTGATGAGTCGAATTCTAGCTGCGACATAGAAAGCTCTGATTCTTTAGGGAATTTTTAGGAAATCAGCCAGATAGAGTGGTTATTTCAAGCGTCAATAATGAAAGCAATTATCCTCAGAATAAAGAAAAATATTTAACATATAGAGTACCTAAATTGGTAGTGTTTTATGTGCGTAAAAGACTGTTTAGTTTGATATGGTTCCTGACAATATTTGAATCTGCGGCACAATACCAAAATCAACTGTTCCCGTTTCTCGTATATTTCCTTCGGCCTGAACTTTAAACATAGCAATATCAATAGCGCGATCTAAATATACCGTCTCCCTGTTGATTTGACCGGAAACACCAGCATTGAGAAAGTAAGTTCCGGGCAGTAGTAAACAGACAAATTCAAATCGTACCTTAATTAAACTACCTTGTGGAATTCGATCAACTAGCTCAGTTGCTTGATGGGAAACCATGCCGCCTAACTCTATCCCCGAAACGGTTTTAATCAACATGCCAAAATTAACTGCGGACGCGGCTTGGGAGAAATAAACGTCATAGCTGTAGATATAGTTATCTCCTCGACACAAAATATTGGCTAAATTTCCTTCCCGGGTTCGGATATCGGGATTTTTTATTTTGGCTCCCCGTGATTGATATTCAATACAGTGCTGTGGCACAAGATAGGGGTCGTATTGGGCTTCTAGAATACTGTTGATTGGTGACAATGATTTTGCTGAGCAGTCGGTTGCTGATGTCTGTGAGGAAGCGCGATCGCCAGCTTTAGACCCTGCCAAATTTGGCAAGTTTCCTTGCCGAAGGGATTCCCTGAGAACAGAGCGGGCCGCTTCCGGAGCATAAATCAGCTTGTGGTATTTTGCCACCGTTAGCTTAGGGGTATCTTGAACGATGATTTCGCCGTCATCAATCAGAACAGCATGGTCACATAGCTCAACCACTGAACTAGCCGCATGTGAAACAAATAAAACCGTTACGCCACGTTCCTGCAGCTCATAGATACGAGCAAAACATTTACGTTGAAAGGCTTCATCCCCGACCGATAACGCTTCATCAATAATCAAAATTTCTGGATCAACATTGATGGCGACAGCAAAAGCCAATCGCACAAACATGCCGCTGGAATAAGTTTTAACGGGCTGATCAATAAAGTCTCCAATTGCTGAAAACCGGACAATATCTTCAAACTTGGCCAGCATTTCAGCCTGGGATAGTCCTAGAACTCGCCCGTTAAAAAAAGCATTTTGGCGACCAGTAAATTCAGGATTAAAGCCGCTCCCTAACTCTAATAGAGCCGATACGCGGCCTCTGACTGCCACTTCTCCAGAGGTGGCCTGCAAGGTGCCAGCAATAATTTGTAGCAGGGTACTTTTGCCAGAGCCGTTACGTCCAATGATGCCAACTGTATCCCCTGGGGTAATCTCTAGGTTAATGTCGCGTAATGCCCAGAACTCTTCAGCTTTTCCCCTATTCGCAAACAGGGCTTCTTTTAGACGTTCAATCGGATGATGATAACGTTTATACAGCTTGGAAACATGCTTTAGAGAAACCGCCGGAACTTGAGACATCAAACTTCTCGAATCAATTGCCTAGAGCTGATTTTTAACATCAATAAAAAGCGGTCAGACTAATTTAAATTGAGCGCTAATTTAAAAACCGGTCAAACTTTGACAACTTACTTAAATCACTGCTCAAACGCATCTCAACTAAGATACTGACCGGTCAAACTTTCAGTTGCATAAGGGGTAGTTCAGTCCATTCTGCAAAAATTCTCTACATTTTTCTGCTCCGGATGCCTCTGCCAAAACCGAAATAAGGCCCATTGACGAAGCTAGTTTACTCCCGTTTCACTTCCCACCTACAAAACATCAGCGAAGGCGTTTTTGAGTCGACGATATAACCCTAGTCCTAGACCAAATATGCTGCCGGAAATTACGGTCGCGACGGCCCACTCGCTCCAGTGCGTAATTTCACCTACCAAAATAGCATCGCGGTACAGCTCGGCGATCGCCGCCAGCGGATTAAGCCAAAACGCCCACTGTCGTAAAGGCTCGGGAACTAAGGTAGCTGGATAGATAATTGGGGTGGCGTAGAACCATAGATTTAGCGCCACAGTTAAGGTTTGAGGAATATCGCGCACAAACACCGTTAAGCCCGCGGCAGCATAGCCTAATCCAGCAGTCAACAACAGCAGCGGGAGCCAAATCAGCGGCAAAAAAAGTAGTGTTGGATTGATGACCTGCTGCGAAAAGGCGACAAAGGCGATCAGCGCCATCAGCCCAAAGCCGCTTTCTAAAAAGCCAGAAAGAATGGGAACCAAGGGCAAAAGGCTCAAGGGAAAGACGACTTTTTTAACCAGATTGGGTTGAGCGACCACCGAATTAGTGGCCTGCAGCAAGCCGCTGTTGAAGACCATCCAGGGCAGCAGTCCGGCAAATAGCCACAGGCCAAACACCAACGAATTGTTCGCCGGTAACCCCTCAAGTTCGAGTTTGACCCTGAGAACAATTGAAAAAACGTAGGTATAAATCAGTAGCGTGGCAAGCTGATTGACCAACGGCCAAACGTTGCCTAGCATTGACCCCTTATAGCGAGCCGTCATGTCTCGCTGAACCAAAGTAATTAACAATCCCAATTGAGCCCACTGTCTTTCCTCGAGCGGCAACAGCCGCTTGAGACGAGTAGCTTGGCGCAGCAGCGTTTGGCCACTCGCCTTTAAGGATGCTTTCAGAGGTTTGAGCACACCCGTCATATCGGCTTTGCTCTTTGGGGTAGAGAACAGAGGGAAAACCCGGCGATCGCCCACTCGCGGCCTGCCATCATTAGGCTATCCTCGGCTTTGCCCAGCTAGGCCAGAACTTGCCGTTGAAGCTAGAAGGGACGCAAACATGATGATCCCTAGCGCTAAAAGCCAAATTTAACGGCAAATGGAGCCGCTAGCTGACTAATCTACCAGATTCAGGCGTTGACATTGCCAAAAGCGTTGACGTTCTGGCCCGGGTGCTGGTTTCAGAAGATGCTGATCAGGCACTGGCAGACCGGGCTGGTGACTGCGGTTACTCCTTATTTTCCAGCTCTGCTGTGACCACCTCAAGCTGCTGCATTTCGCCGCCGCGCTCAACTTTGAGTCGCAGCGTTTGGCCAATTTCACTGTTTTCGACTCGACGCTGCAGCACATCGGCTGACGCGATCGCCTCGCCGTCAATGGACAACACAACATCGCCCCGGCGGAGTCCAGCATCTGCCGCTGGCGTGTTAGGAATCACCCGCACGATCAAAACGCCAGACACCTCTGGCAGGAGCAGCCCAGCATTAGGATCATCATTGTTACGGCGAGCAATGTCCGGCGTAAGTGTGGCGATTTGTACCCCGAGATAGGGATGGGGAATGCTTTCGCCGCGCACCAGCTGATCTTTAATCTCTTTTGCCTTGTTAATGGGTATGGCAAACCCAATGCCCATGGCATCGGCCCGAATTGCTGTATTAATGCCGATCACTTCGCCGGACTGGTTCAGCAAGGGGCCGCCGGAGTTGCCAGGATTGATAGCGGCATCAGTCTGAATAAAATCGAGGCGTTTATCGGGAATTCCGACGGAGGCACTGGACCGCTTTAGGGTGCTGACGATCCCCAGAGTAACCGTATTGTCGAGCCCTAGCGGATTGCCCACTGCGATCGCCCAATCACCCACCTGCACCGAATCAGAATTTCCCAGCGGCGCTATCGGCAAAGAGTCCCGGTCAGTCTCAATTTTCACCACGGCTAAATCTGTCACGCTATCTTGGCCTTCCACGACGCCTTCAAAACTGCGGCCATCCTTTAAAGTCACCGTGACGCGATCGGCCCCGTCAACCACATGAGAATTCGTCAGCACGTCGCCTGCCGCTGAAATAATAAAGCCCGAGCCCTGACCTCTTAGCAGTTGTTCCTGGGGATAGCGGGGAAATCCGTTGGGCCCCATAAAGTCGCGGAAAAAGGGGTCATCAAAGAATAAATCGGGCGTTTCTCGAACCACGGTCTTTTCAGTATCAATGCGTACAACCGCATCACCCACCTGCTCAACTGCGGCTGCCACAAAACTTCTTTGACTGATGGTAGCGCTCACAGCATCAGACGGAACTACCGTATCGGGAGTTGCTTGGGCGGAGGCGGGGGGGGAGGCACTTACCAACGCCAAAATCGTGCAGCAGGCGATCGCAAACAGCTGCATCACAATACGTCGCCAGGATTGAAGCCGAGCCATTACCGCCATTGATGAACTCTCCGAAGGTTTGAATTAAGCGTAAAGGTTTGCCAGCACATACAGCGGTAGCCGCTACCATGTTCACTGTCTTGCCTTATGGTAACTAGCTAAGTTAAGCAACAAAGTCATCCCGGTCAAGCAGGGATTTCTGTACGGGCTAGTGGGCAGGCAAGTTTATGGGGTTGTCGATGCCAGCGGCAACGATGCCAAAGCCCCAATATTCGCCTTGAAAGTTCGCACCTTCTTATTTTTTACCCAACGCCGCCATGATTGATGCAAACCGTTCTTTCTGGCTCCGTCTAGCCCCATGGGCGCTGGCGAGCTGTGTCACGGTACTCGGACTAACGTTATCTGGATGCTCCCTCTCCTCGACCGAATCAGGAATTTCATATGAAGAGCAGCTCGCCACCCACTTAACGGAACAGGGGGCCGCCATGTATGGGGCTTTTTGGTGTCCCCATTGTCAAGATCAAAAGGCCCTCTTTGGGGATGCCGTTGATAGCCTGCCCTATGTGGAGTGTGCCGCTGAGGGCGAAAACCCGCAACCGCAGCTCTGCGTAGACAAGGCCATTCAAGGCTATCCCACCTGGGAAATCAACGGTGAATTTTATCCGGGCAAACGATCGCTCGCAGAACTGGCTCAACTTTCAGGCTTTGTTGTACCCGAATAGCGACCGGTCAAATTTCGTCATCAGCCAACGTCCCGCCGGCTAGCAGTCCGGCCCTTGCCCCATGACGGTATCTGTTTACGAACGATAGTATCTTTAGGACATTTTTTATGGCGATCGCCAGATCTCATTCCTCTTCAGACCACAGCTCTGCCGACGTTCCCTCGACGCATCGCCACGCCGCTGGCAAAAAGCACGCCCATATTCATGATCCAGAATCACTGCAGCGCATTCTCAACCGCTTCGCCCGCATTGAAGGACATATTCGCGGAATCAAAACGATGATTCAAGATAGTCGTCCCTGCCCTGATGTCCTAGTGCAAATTGCCGCTGTGCGCGGAGCGCTAGACCGCGTCTCACGAATTATTCTGGATGAGCATCTGAGCGAGTGCATTACTCGGGCCGCAGAAGCAGGCGATATTGAAGCGGAAATTGATGAATTAAAGGCGGCCCTGGACCGATTTTTGCCGTAATCGTACGGGCTGAGAATTCAGGGTGGAAAATCAGCGATCTCCCCGGTGAGATAACCGAACCTCCAACAGGAGTGCCATTTGATAGCCTATAGCAAAGTTTCTAAAATCACTGCGTCTAAGCCAAAGCCAGTGACAGTTTTGCGCCTTTGGGGAGGAAATGCTTGAATGGCCGCCACTGATTTTAAAGATTATTACTCGACCCTGGGGGTAAGCAAATCAGCGAGTGCTGATGAAATCAAGCGAGCTTTTCGCAAATTGGCGCGTCAATATCATCCTGATGTGAATCCTGGGGATGCCACGGCTGAAGCCAAATTCAAAGAAGTCAGCGAAGCTTACGAAGTCTTGTCTGACAGCGATAAGCGCCAAAAGTATGACCAGTTTGGTCGCTATTGGCAACAGGCTGGAGGTCGTGGGGCATATAGCGGCAATGCGGCGGATTTTGGCGGCTTTGATTTCAGCAACTACGGCAGCTTCGACGAATTTATCAACGAGCTGCTAGGGCGCTTTGGCACCACTGGGTTTGGCGGGTCACCGGGGCGATCGCCCGGCGGCTACACCTCCTATCGCACCTCACCGGGAGGCGCTGGCTTTGGCACCGATTTTCGTAACTATGGCGGCAGTGGCGCAACCACTACTCAACAGTCGTTCGATCAGGAAGCTCAAATTTCTCTGACTTTAAGCGAAGCTTTTCATGGCACTCAAAGGCGGCTTAAGATTGGTAGTGAAGAAGTGGAAGTGCGGATTCCGGCGGGGGCTAAGCAGGGCACTAAAGTGCGGCTGCGGGGCAAGGGGCAAATCAACCCTTACTCCAAGCGACGGGGCGATATTTACTTAATCGTCAATTTGCAGCCCCATCATATTTTTCAATTTGATGGCGATAATTTAGTTTGCGAAGTACCCATTGCTCCTGATGAAGCCGTGCTGGGCGGGTCGATTCAGGTGCCAACTCCCGATGGAACTGTCACCATGAATTTGCCGCCTGGGGTCAAATCTGGACAGTCGTTGCGGCTGCGCGGTAAAGGTTGGCCTCGTCCTAAGGGAAGCCGTGGTGACCAGTTAGTGAAAGTTGTGATTGCGCCACCTAAGTCCTTAAGCCAGCAGGAGCGCGAACTGTATGAAAAGATTCAGCAGGCACGAACCGCTGACCCTCGCAGTCACCTGAGTCAGGTTAGGTTGTAAAGCTGCCATCTGAGGCTGGTCACGGCTAGATAGCAGCCCCAACGACAAGCATCCATTTGCTTTATGCGATTTACGGATCAACCCATTTGAGACCGTTTTAATGTCCAAGCAGATTGTAGTAGTGGGGGCCAGTCGAGGTATCGGAGCAGCCGTAGCTAAACATTTCGCCCAGTTAGGCAACGAGGTATTTGCCATATCCCGCACTCCAGCTGCGGTTGGGCAGTGGATTCAGGCTGACATCGCTACTCCAGAGGGCATCGCGACAGTGGGGCGATCGCTACCTTCCTCAGCTATTGACGCACTGCTGTTCATGGGCGGCGTTTGGGAACAAGGCGCCTTCACCGATCAGTATGATTTCATGGCTAGTTCGGATGCAGAGAGTCGATTTATACTGGCGGTCAACGCGATCGCGCCCATTGAAATCACTAAACAGCTAGCTCCTCAATTAGCCCAGTCCGATAATCCCCGCGCCGTCTTCATGGGATCGCTAAGTGGGTTAGAAAATTTTCCGACTGCTGCCGTCGCCAATACGGCGTCCAAATTTGCCTTGCGGGGAGCTGTTCAAGCTTTGAGGCTGGCTTTACAAGGCCAAAATATTGGCTTGACGGTAATTAATCCTGGCAATGTAGCCACCGAGGAAGTGTTGACCGATATTGCTGAAGGGCGCTTCAGTCCCCAAGTAGCCATTCCTCTGTCCGACTTAGTTTCAGCCATTGATTGGGTGCTGTCTCTTTCACCCGCCGTCGATGTGGGTGAAATTAATTTGTTCCAGAAGTGACAGACAGACTCTCTGAAAATTAAAGATGTCAAAGCTTTTACACTTTTGGTAAATTGAGCAGAAGAGGATATTAATTTTGGATTTTAGATTTTAGATTGTGGATGGATGCGAAACTGTTCTCATGCAGTACCTTCAGTTTCCACATCTGTAGCTGCTAAAAAAAGAGTCAGTGTCGCTGAAGTATTTGTCTAGCATTAATTTAAGGCCGCAAATTTTTCTCTATAATTGATTCCCTTAAACAGGGACGTTTGCAGCCTGTCATGTTTTTATTACTCATTTTGTTGAACGTAGCGTTGAAGCATGGTTAATAGCTTTCAAGCCAGTGCCAATTTTGAACTAGAAAAAGAAGCCTGGTGGGTACAGCGCTGGGTCGATTTACTCAATAACTATCGATTCAAGAAGCGTTTGGAGCGAGGTCGGCGGTACGCTCGCGAAGGCAATATTCTCAATATTGAATATAAGGGTGCCAAGGTGGTGGCGCTGGTGCAAGGTACGGCGGACGAGCCATACAAGCTCTCAATTTGGCTGGATGCCTTTACCGATGAGGATTGGAGCTATGTGATTGAAAGTTTGTCTGAGCACGCCCTGTTTTCAGCGCAGCTATTGGCGGGAGAAATGCCCGACGATATTGAAGACGTGTTTACGGCCAATGGTCTTAGTCTGTTTCCGTTTCAGTTGGCGGAAGTGCATTCGAAATGCGACTGTCCCGATCCCAAAAATCCCTGCAAGCACATTGCTGCGGTGTACTACCAACTGGGCGATTTCTTTCGGGAAGATCCGTTTATTTTGTTTCAGCTACGGGGCCGCGATCGCGCTCAAATTTTGGCCGCTCTGCGCCAAAAGCGTCAGCAGTCTGCTAACTCGGCTGACGAGACGGCGGCAGATGAGGCAGCTCTCCCTGCGGCTGAAACCCCCGTAAGCGCCTCAACCGTCGAAACGGTCCCTCCTATCGATGTCACTCGGTTTTGGCAGTACGATCAGCCGTTAGATCCCTCCTTGGTCGTAATTGCGCCGACGGGCTCCACCGTCCTCGACGTGCTTGATACGATTCCTCTGCCAGTTAATGACGCGCGGGTGGTCATGGCCCATCTCCGCGATTTGTACCAAGCAGTCGGCCAACAGGCGGTGATGAAGGCCTTATCGCCTCATGCGGATGAGGCCTAGTGACTGAAATATCGCCACTGTCAGTTCCTCGCAGAATTTCCTCTGCAGCCTGTATAGAAATCTGGCCTCTGGGCAGACTGTGATAGAAACAACGGTGCGCCTGCTTGACTTGGTAATTAAGGTTATTCAACAGCAGGTCAGCCCTAAAGGCATCTCAGCCCAAGGTGGAGGTAATGATGGGATCCCGCTTAACGGCTATGCAGCGATCGCAAATTGCTGAAGCTTTAACCCTGTCACGGTTTCTCGTTGCGCAATCCGATGGTGCCGATCCGGTGTTGATTCAGCGGCGACGCGATCGCATTCGCGAAATTCAGCAAGCGCTACAGGCCTGTGCCCACCCCATTACTCAAACCCCCTGCCTGGTTGACAACATTCCTTTGCCAGTGCGGCAAGCATTTGTAACCGCCGCCTCACTGGTCAGCCGCTACTTTGCTGTGGGCGGTGTGGGCTGGCAGGGCACATTAGACTCACTAACTTTGCGCCATTATCAAGTCGATGCGGTCCCCATGCACTGGGGCACACCAGCGGGCCTCTCAGCGCTGGGCGATCGCTTTCAACTGCCCGCCGCCAACCTGGATACCGTGATTGGTCATGTCGATCAGGTGGATGCGGATATTGCCCATCAGCGAGGTCTGATAGAGGCTGTGTTAGGCACTGCCGGTGTTTCTGGCGACTCGTCGCCGCTGCCAAAAGCACCCTTTTTGGAACTGTTTCAGCAATTGTTCAACGGCGCTCAGGTAAATCCTGACGGGCTGGATGTAGTCTTTACCCCCACGCAGCTTTACTTCTGTGTCGACTTTCCGGTGCTGGAAGATGTTCGCGGCTGGGGGCAGCTTTGTCCCCCAGAACATCAAACTGCCCTGCGAGAGCTGCACCAGCAGTTGTCTAGCTTTACGTTTCAAAAATTCAAGCGGTTTCCTACCTTTGGTCCCTGCAGCCCGGTGGGCATCCGATGGGACTGGGCGCAGATTGTCAGTGATCGCTACAATACGCAATTTCCCGACCTCCGGCCCATGACTCCCGAGCAGGTCATTCAGCGGCTGTCTAAGAGCGTTGGAGTTTTGCCCAAAAAAGATGCCGAAATGTTCTTAGTTCACGACATTTGGGGGCATTATTGGCAACTGCTGTTTAGCGAGTTCGCTGGCGACTACGACAGCCTCGCCGACTGTGGGGAAGCCCTGCGGGCTGATGAAACTGCCTACACGCCGATGGGACCGCTGACTTGCCGCGAGCTATTTGAATTTGCTGGACCTCGGGTGGCGCTGCGACCAGAGTTGGCAAGGCAATTTTTTCACGGTGAGGTACGGCAGCGGTTGGGGCTGCTGTTTACACACCTGTTGGGCGAATTGGTTGCCGACATCGCTGAATTCAAATTTACCTGGACAAATCCCCAGGCGGCGCATCAGTTGCCCAGTTCCTCGGCGTTTACTGACTACCCGGCTAACCTAGACCTCAGCCTGGCGGATTTAGACTTTCTGTTTTTGCGGGTGCTGCAGCCCCTACTGGAAATTCACTTGTCTCCCATCGAGGCTTCCCCATTGGAGATTCAGCTGCTGGCCGAGTCGCCCCTAATCGATTTGGGCGCTGACCAAATTCCGCGATTGGAGGTCAATTTAAAGAAGGCGATCGCCCAGTTGCACCATTGCTTTCTCACTGAATATGGCGATCATTATCTGGCCACAGTAGAAAGCGAAGATAGCCTATTTGCCGAAATTGCCGTCAATCTGCTGCATTTGCAAAACGTCATCAACGCTCTGTACACCGACGTCAAGTTCACCGACCAGACAAAGATTCCCTTTCAAGACTTGATGATTGTATTTATCAGTCGCTTTTGTTCTGGCGATAGTTATGCGGAGTTTTGGCAAATTGACAATGTCTTGGCTGACTATTTCGTTCCCTGCTGGCTGTTATTGCAGAATGTTCCAGCGAGCAACTAAATGCCTGAACCTGCACCGATGCCTGAGCGGGCGAGAAGTTTGGTTTTGGCAAAAGTGCCGCCTTTCCCCATACCATCAGCGAGCCGATGCCGCGAATAAGTTTGCTGAAACTGGAGGATATGAACTTACTGAACAAAGTGAAATGTTGCCCAACTTAAATCTGGCCTTGCAGACCCGCTGTCTGCAAAACCTTAATCCGCTAGCGGCAGCCAAGACTTTCCACCAGAAACTCCTCAACGAGAAAAGAGTCTGGTTCCTTGAACAAAGTGCCTAAAGCATGCCAAAAACTTAAGTCGCTTCAATTAAGAAGCATTCAAGGAATCAGACTATTGATTCTCTAAGCCTTGGATGCTTCTTGACAGTTGAGGTGGCGCGATCGCAACAGCTAGGCTACCGGTGTAGGGCGCCCACCAACCGAGTGGCGATCAATAACTTGATCAATGAGGCCGTAATCCATCGCTTCTTGAGGGGACATAAAGAAATCCCGCTCCGTATCAGCTGCAATTTTGTCAAGGGATTGTCCCGTGTTTTCAGCTAACGCCTGATTCAGTAGATCTTTGAGGTACAGGATTTCTTTGGCTTGAATTTCAATATCAGTGGCTTGCCCCTGTGCACCACCTAGCGGCTGGTGAATCATGATGCGAGAGTTGGGGAGGCTCATGCGTTTGCCTTTTTTGCCCGCAGTAAGCAGAAACGCACCCATGCTGGCTGCTAGTCCGACGCAAATCGTACATACGTCAGGTCGAATATGGTTCATCGTGTCAAAAATACCCAATCCGGCGGACACTGAGCCGCCGGGGGAATTAATGTATAGATAAATATCTTTCTCAGGGTCTTCGGCTTCCAAAAACAGCATTTGGGCGACGATGAGGTTCGCCGAATCCGCAGTGACCTCTTGGCCTAAAAATACAATGCGCTCTCGTAGCAGGCGAGAGTAAATGTCAAAGGCCCGTTCACCACGGCCAGACTGTTCAATAACGGTTGGGATCATCGACGTCTATTCCATCAAGTGCTCTTTACGATTTTACCGATTTGTACGGACGGTCGAGGGTCAGATTTCCGACCCTATAAAATTAATTCGCCAAAATATTCTGACGAAACCGCAAACATTGGCCGGTGCCGTCTGACATCAAGTCTGCACCGGCTAACTGAATCTCATGATATGGCTTCGCTGGTGTCGTCAGGGAAAGACAGCGGCTCATCTGACAGTAGCTAGGCATCGGAGTCTATCGGGGGCGACGGCCTTCAATAGCTGAAGTTATCAATTCGCTCTGTACATCTTTATGCCGCTTCTGGGCTTTCAGACTTCAGGGTCATTACTCTTAATCCCATCGGCTTTAGAGTAATATTAGTTCCTGCTCAGTTCTTCAATGGTTGACTGCATGACCTTTTCTGCAAGGCCACGCAAACGTTTTGGCCAACACTGGCTGAAGAGCGATCGCATCTTATCTCAGATCATTGAAGCCGCCGCTCTGTCAGCCGGCGATCGCGTACTCGAAATTGGGCCGGGCACAGGCCTGCTCACCCAGCGACTTTTAACTCAGGCGGGCCAAGTTGTGGCCATTGAAATTGACCGCGATCTATCGCGACGGTTGCAGCAGCAATTTGCCGAGGCCAATAACTTTCGGCTACTCCAGGGCGATATTCTGCAGCTTGATTGGGCCACCGTTGCTGCCGCGACGGATAACGGACGGCTGCCCAACAAAGTTGTTGCCAATATTCCGTACTACATCACAGGCCCAATTTTAAAGCGATTATTGGGGACCATTGCGCGACCGCATTTACCACCATTCACGGCAATTGTGCTGCTGGTGCAAAAAGAAATTGCGGATCGTCTCTGCGCCAAGGCCGGCTCAAAGACGGTCGGGGGTCTCACAATTAGGATGCAGTACCTAGCCGAGTGCGAAGTCGTTTGTCCGGTGCCTGCCAAAGCCTTTCAACCACCGCCCAAAGTTGCGTCAGCAGTAGTGCGTTTGCGACCCCGCCCGTTTGCTCAAGCGGCCGATCATCCCGCATTACTGGAACGGCTGCTGAAACTAGGCTTTGGCAGTAAACGCAAAATGCTACGCAATAATCTGTCACCGCTGATTGAGCGATCGCCCTTACTAGACCTGCTGGCAGAGCTAGACATTGCCGACAATGTGCGCGCCGAAGACCTCAGCGTGGCCGAATGGGTGGCATTGAGTAATAAGATGCTGAAGAAAGGTTACTCATCCTGAGAAATACAGGGCTGGCTGGTCATGGTGTAAACCGAGCCCTTAGCCCATTCAATGAAACTATGGATTCCTATTCTCTTTTGGCGGCGGCCAAAATCAACTTATATCTCGAAGTAGTCGGCGATCGCCCCGACGGCTATCACGAACTCGTCATGGTAATGCAGAGCATCGGGCTGACGGATCGGGTCACTGTTCGTCGGACCAATGCGGCCTCGATTCAGCTTCGCTGTGACCATCCTCAGGTGCCCAACGATGAAAGCAACTTGGCCCATCGGGCAGCGAAATTGGTGTATGAGCGATTTCCAGCAGTGGCTAAAGCGCAAGACGGCGTCGCGATCACAATCGACAAGCAAATTCCCGTGGGCGCCGGACTGGCCGGGGGATCCGTCAATGCAGCGGCAGTGCTGGTGGGCTTAAATATGCTGTGGCGATTAGGGATGACGCAAATCGAATTACAAACCCTGGCAGCAGAACTCGGCTCTGACATTCCTTTTTGCATCGCTGGCGGTACCGCGATCGCCACGGGTCGGGGCGAACAAATCGATTCTCTGCAGGGAATCGATGGCCTCTATGCGGTGTTAGCCAAGTTTCCGTCACTTTCAGTGTCAACGGCTTGGGCCTACAAGACTTATCGGCAAGCGTTTAGCCATACTTACCTAGACAGCAAAACTAAGGGACAGAGCCGTCGCGAGCATCTGCACTCCAGCCCAATCATGACAGCGATTTCACAACAAGATGGCGCGGCGATTAGTCATCACCTGCACAATGATCTCGAAAAAGTAGTGCTGCCGGCCCATCCCGAAGTGAAAGAGCTCAAAACTGCGCTCCAGGCTGCCGGTGGCCTCGGTACTTTAATGTCTGGCTCAGGTCCAACCCTGTTTACGCTGGCTCAGAGCAAAGATGCGGCCAAGGCGATTGTGCAACAGCTGCGATCGCGCTACGCCGCCGCCGATTTAGATCTCTGGATTGCCCCGTTCATGCCCACAAGCCTGCGGCTCAGCGAGACTTAAATTGCGAGGGAGCGTGCGGCGATCGCACTTTCGACGATGGCGGTAATTATTTGGATGCAGGAGTCAAAGACAAAAAATGCAAATTCAGTTTCGCGAGTGCGATTTTTTCAACCTGTGGATTTGGGTGCAGTTTGCCACCGTGCCCTCAACAATGGAGCAGCAATACGTTGATGAGATTTTTAACTCTTGGTTCTTTTTAGGCAAACTTGGCGGCTTTAACGCTGAAAATCTACAGATACAGGACACGGGATTGGAAATCAGCTACATGCAGTACGACGATCCCCAAGCGGACGACACGCTAGTATCGCTGATGCACAACATGAGCGCCGTGGAATATGAAGGCATCTGGGCTCGCTGCTGGTTCGATTTGGGAACTTCAGATGCGATCGCCCTGGATATTTTGCTCAACGCTCTCAAGCAATTTAGTGCCGACTATGTGGCGATTGTGCAGGTAATTGTTGGCGGCGAGAATGAAGACTGGCCAATTCCCACAAGCCTGCGTCCAGACTTTGTGGCAGACGAATATAACTAGCCACAACGCTAGTGCACCCAATAAAACTTGGCTGCCAAACCTAGGACGGGTGACTTGTCGCCGGTCTTAACAAAACTAGCAGTAGCTGATGCGAGATAACTTAGTAGCTTTTCTAGCGATCGCAATTAAGTGGATGCCACCACGCTGGGCGGCGGCTCAAATTTATAGCCCACGCCGCGCACTGTTTGAATCATGGCTGGCTGGGAGGTATCAATTTCAATCTTTTTGCGGATTTGCCCGATGTGAACATCGACGACTCGCTGGTCGCCAACGTACTCATAGTCCCAAACCTTTTGAATCAACTCTGCCCGTCGCCAGACTCGACCTGGATGGCTAGCTAGAAAGTGTAAAAGATCGAATTCTAAAGCCGTTAGCGGCACAATTTCCTCGCTCAGAGTCACTTCCCGGCGCACAGGATCAATTTCTAAGCTGTTGAAGCTGAGACACTGTTGTTCTGCCGTGGTTACCGGTCGCTGACGCTTAAGAATGGCGCCAACTCGGACTTCTAGCTCTCCTAAGCTAAAGGGCTTGGTTAAATAGTCATCCGCACCTTCGCTAAAGCCGCGAATTTTATCGGCTTCATCGCTACGGCTGGTCAACATCAGGACAAAAACTCCGGTACGAGTCTGCATCTCTTTACACAGATCGTATCCGTTAGCATCCGGCAAATTAACATCTAGGACAACGAGGTCTGGATTTAGCTGTTCAAAAGTTGAGAGCGCATTTTTGCCATTTTCGGCAGATTCGACTTCATAGTCCTGCTTTGACAAAAAGCGATAGACCAAATTACGAACAGCTGGGTCGTCATCAACGACAAGAATCTTGGCAGTGGCCATGGTGCACATGTCTTATCAAAACGATACAAAAGAATTGCTCAACATTAGATCGATATTGTCTGAGGACAAACGCTATCGGCAATGTTTCTTCAAATCTCTTTTCCTTGGGAACACCGGAGAGTCAGTAAAACTTGCTTGCTACTTTACTAAGCTAAACAATACTCTATGTAAAGAGTCTGTGAAGCTTACTTCAGTTCAATACAATTCAGGTTGACTCTGTATGAAGAGTACCCACTCCGGCCTTAAACTTCTTCACCTCGGCGAACAAGTTTCCGTAGAGTGGGCTTACTATATAGGCAGTTGGCAATTAAGGCGATAGGTTTGTTCCTGGGCCCCAGCCTGCTGGGGTAAGGCCACATCGTCGGTAAGTAAGTAGATGTGCCAGACTTCTATAAGAGATATCGATGAGTGATCAAAACAATTACGATACGCTGGGCCTAGATGAAAATGCTTCTTTTGAACAGATTCAAGAGGCTAAAAAGCGTTTGTTAGCCCAATGTGAAGGCGATCGCAAACAAAAAGAGGGAATAGAAGCTGCTTATGACGCCATTTTGATGGAACGATTGCGATTACGTCAGGAAGGCAAAATCAAAGTGCCCGATCGCATTCGCTTTGCGGAAGAAGTGCCAGAGCGTCCTGCAGTTAAGGCCAACAGCTCGGAAGCTGCGAAACCAGCTTGGTTAGAAAATTTTTTGGATGCTCCGGAACGCAATGAAGTCCTCTTGCCTGCGGGTGTGTTTGGGATTCTGGCCGTATTAAGTTTGGCGGGCCCTTCTTTCGCCTTGGCACTGGGTGTTGGTGTGTCAATCTATTTTCTTAATCGCAAAGAATATCGGTTTTGGCGAGCTATTTTACTGACAGTGGCGGGGCTGGCGGTCGGGTTAACCGCGGGAATTCTAATTGGGCAGGCGCTTGGGCCTCAGGCAGAAGCCATGTCTGGCACAAACGCGGCTCTGGTGACCCAGCAGGTTGCCGCCGTCGTCACGATGGCCGTTTTGTGGCTGGTTACCAGCTTCTTACGCTAGAACAAGGCTGTCTCGTTAGCGACTAACAGCCAATTTATCCTTACCCATCGCTCAAATTGATGACCGCTTGGGGCTCAAAGTTGATTGTCTAAACTTCACGCCTTTCTAGCAGTGGCTTCGATGTTCCGTTTTTAGAGGCTTTGTGACAGCCTGGTGAGGCAACACTGTCTGTTCAAAACAGCTGTAAGTATCTATTTCAATGGCTTTGACCTTCGCCATGCGAAGATTTTTCACTTTGGAGAAAAAGGTTGGGGAGCTGCTTGAAAATAGCTTACCCAGTCGTTGAAGTTTGGCGTTGTCCAGCCCTTACAGTCACTTTGTGCGTTAAGTGGGTTATTCAAGTACAGATCCTTTGTAATATCTTTTGATCCCCAAAGAGTATTGATAAACGATAGATGTTCAATAACCGGAGTCAACTGCGTCTGTTTACCAAGGGTTGAGTGAGTTGCAACAACCTGCCAGAATTAAGAACGATATTTTATGTCTTTTACCGACGACTCCCAATGAAAAAAATCAAGTCTCTTTTGGGTTTGCTGCTTGGCACTGCGGCAGTTTTGTGTGTTGTCATTGCGAGTCAATTAGCTCCCGTGGCCGCTGATGCTCAGACAGAAAATAATGGGCTCGTGCAGCTAAGCAGCAATTTTAGCGTCAGTGAGACTGGCGATCGCTTAGAGGCTTTGCTAGAAGAGCGTCGCCTCACTTTGATGGCGCGCATTGATCATGCTCAAAATGCCGCTTCTGTGGGCAAAGAACTGCGTCCTACGGAACTGTTTATTTTCGGTAACCCAGCCGTCGGGACACCGCTGATGCAGTGTAATCAATCAGTTGCCATTGATTTGCCGCAAAAAATTTTGATTTGGGAAGATGCGTCTGAACAGGTGCAGTTGGCTTACAACGATCCTGAATATCTGCTGGCACGTCACCAATTAGAGGCTTGTGAACCCGTGATTGAGCGCGTTAGTCAGGTGCTTGAAGATATCGCAATGAGAGTAGCTGGGTCGTAAGCGCAGGCGTCAGAGCTTGAGGAGGCGAGGTGGTCACGTTAGACGCCAGTATCCACCTAGACGGGTGCAGGAATATTCCGACATTTAGCTCACAGCAGCGGGCTTACCGTCTTATTTCATCCGCATTAGCAACGGCTATAAAGCGCTATCAAGCCAACGACTATCAATTCTGACGCAGCTTATTCAGCAGTCCGCACTCTGAAACTCTAAACTCTAACCATGTCGCAGTTTGCTTTTCGTCTATCTGAAACTGAACTCAGCCAGCGAATCTTAGAGATGGCCAAAACCGGGGTGTATCGCGAGTCGGTGTTTGAGGCGTTCCAGTCACTGGCGACCAAACGGCAGATTCGCCAGGCAATCGCCTATGCCAAACAGTTTGGCCTGTATTCGGTGCGCGATTTGCGTGACGCCGATCTGGGGACGTTCTATCAGGTTGATTTAGCTAAGTATCAGTCTTTTCAGGCAGCGCTTGAGGCTGCCGTGCCGCTACCAGCCGGGGACGACTTGGCAGCTCAAATGCTGTTAGCCACGCAAACTATTCGCACAATGCTCGCGATCGCCAGCAGTTTTGCCGTGATTTTTTTCATCGCCGGTAGCCTGTGCTTTTTAACTGGACATCTCCAGAGTGGCCGCTTTGCTTGGGTCAGCGCGGCTACTGTGGGCGGCATTTGGCTATTACAGCAGCGGTGGGCCCGCAGCCACACACATCGCCGCTAAAGGAATTTACAAACAAGAATTTTGAGAGTCTAGTCAAAACTCATCAGTTTATTGCTGAGCGTCCCTGGCGTCCTAATCGTACGAACACAAAGTACCCCAACGCCAGCAAGTAAATAATCAGTCCCACAACGCCAAAAAAGGCCAAAAAGCCATTGGTGTAACCACCGTGGAGGATTTCTTTATACAGCAGTGGTGGCTGCAGCCAAGCCTGACAGGCGGCGGCGGCAAACCGAGAAGGCGAGAACGCACAGGGGAGAAAAACAGCAAAAAATGCGGCACCAGCCAAACTGTAAATGCTCACAGCCCAACGCCACGCCACAAACATAAACCGCAAGGTGGAATTGGGCTGTTCCCGAATTTCTTCATTCAGGTCTTCCCAAAACCAAAGACTCAGAGGAATCAGCACCCGCGCCATCAGTCCTGAAATGAAACTGAAGGTGAGGCCGCCAATCATCAAATAAACGGTGATCATTAGCAGGCTAGCAACTTTCCAGTAGATGGTGAGCAACTGCATAATACCTTCCGACTTTTGCACAAAGGCCCAAACAATCAGGAGCAGAGGCACAATGACAGTGAAAAGTACAGCTAATCGGTAGTCTGCCCACACAAATTTTTCGAGTCTCCACATGTCGGCGAATTCAGTGGCGGCGAGCAGCGGCAGAGTGTACAGCATCATAGAGGAGATTTACAACCTTCCCAGGGTATCACTTGTATTTGGAAGTGGCAGGGGGCATCGGCCAAGCCTACACAAAGAAGGTTTCGGGAGAACGAGATTCAGAAGCGCGATCGCGTCCCTTGAAGACGGGACTGTTTACCAGTTTCTGTTTCGTTTGCCGTCAGACCACTCAATTTTCTACTGACGCTGCGCTGCTCAGATCAATCGGCATATCCCAATAGCAGCAGCAAATACACTAATCCATAGAAGGTTAGCCCGACGACTCCTATCCCGGTATTAAGGGCTAGCAGTCGCCGTCGCGATCGCCGCGTGGAAAAGTTGGCCCAAACGGCAACCAAAATAGTGGCAGCAGCGGGGAGAGCGATGGCGATCGCTCTCAGTAGTGGCGTGGCGACATTAGACGACTGTAGGCTGAACGTTAGCAGGAATGTCCAAGTCAGCCAGCACAGGCTGAAAGTGCCGACGCAAATCAGGAAACTCGCTAGGATGCGACCCAGCAAAGACAATTTGCGTCTAAGCGATCGCCAATGGGAGATCGCCACCATAATTCCCAGTATCAGCGGCAAGAGTATGACCAGAGCCTGCCAATTTTCGGGAGATACGCCATAGGCTGCGGTTGCCGCACGCAGCACATGACCTAAAAATAAGGCTGTCACAAAATAGACGCCTATTCCAGAGGCGAGACTGGCCAGCCCTCTTGCCAGTGACTCGGGATGATACCACGTAAACATGGCAGCACTGATACCGATTGCCACGGCCAGCCCTATGCTGATGCGAAACAGCGCTAATTCGCCCCACTGCAAAAAGGCTGGGCCGGAAATGCTAGAGACATCGGCAGCCATGCCGTCGGGCGAAAATCCGGGCGCGTTGGCAAGCAGCAGGCCGACAAAAGCGATCGCGATCGCCACCCACAAACTCAAAACAACGCGGGAGAGAAAAAAAGCATGACGAGTCATAGGCCCGGCTTTCCTAGGCGGGGAATACCCTAAACCTGACGTTGGAAAGCGTAATTTTGATTCATCCAGGCCATGATAATTACGGGCCGATAACCCAGTGCAAGTGCCCTCAAACAAATATTAGGACTGACGCAAAAGTCCTCTGTATCCCTCAATCTCTAAAAGACTTTTCAATCTTTTCAGACATGCCTTTAACAAACCATTCCTAGACAAGCGTAGGCGCGATCGCTGGTTATGGCTCGCGATCGCGCCTATTGGGTTTAGTACTTATAGCTCTCACCCTTGAACGGACCGTTTAGCGGCACGTTGATGTACTTAGCTTGCTGTTCGGTGAGTTGGGTGACGATGCCCCCGAAACCTTCCACCATGTAGCGGGCAACTTCCTCATCTAGATGCTTAGGCAGCACTTCAACGGTGATGGCAGCGGCCTTTTCCTCTGGTGATTTGGCGGCAAACTGGCGTTCAAACAAGAACATCTGCGCTAGCACCTGGTTTGCAAAAGAGCCGTCCATGATTCGGGAGGGGTGGCCGGTGGCGTTACCGAGGTTGACCAAACGACCTTCCGCCAGCAGCAGCAGAAAATCGTCTTGCTCGTCACTGCGATAAACCTGGTGTACCTGGGGCTTCACCTCTTGCCAGCGCCAGACCCGGCGCATGTAGGCGGTGTCAATTTCGTTGTCAAAGTGGCCGATATTGCAAACTACAGCACCCCGCTTCAAAGCCGCCAACATGTGGGCGTTGCAAACGTTGACGTTGCCAGTAGCGGTAACCAGCAGGTCAGTGTTGCCCAACAGGTTGCGGTCAATGCAGCTCTCGGTGCCGTCGTTTTGCCCGCCGATATAAGGAGAAACGACTTCAAAGCCATCCATGCAGGCCTGCATAGCACAGATCGGGTCACACTCAGTGACTTTGACAATCATGCCCTCTTGCCGTAAGGAGGCCGCCGAGCCTTTACCCACATCGCCATAGCCGATTACCAGGGCTTTTTTGCCCGACAGCAGGTGGTCAGTAGCTCGCTTAATGGCATCATTCAAGCTATGGCGGCAGCCGTACTTATTATCGTTCTTGGCCTTAGTCACGGAATCGTTAACGTTGACCGCCGGGACCTTGAGTTCCCCCTGTTCCAGCATTTCTAACAGCCGGTGAACGCCTGTAGTCGTTTCCTCAGTGACGCCATGAATATTGTCCAGCATCTGCGGATACTGTTCATGGATGTGGCCGGTGAGGTCACCACCGTCGTCCAAGATCATGTTGGCGTCCCACAGAGCGCCTTCAGGGGTGCGGCAGGTTTGCTCGATGCACCACATATATTCGTCTTCAGTTTCTCCTTTCCAGGCAAACACCGGAGTACCTGCCGCCGCTATCGCCGCTGCCGCATGATCCTGAGTGGAAAAAATATTACAGGAAGACCAGCGCACTTCGGCCCCTAACGCCTGCAGGGTCTCGATTAGCACGGCGGTTTGAATGGTCATGTGGATGCAGCCGATGATTTTTGCCCCTTTGAGGGGTTGGCTAGCCCGATACTTTTCGCGGATTTTGATCAGGGCAGGCATTTCGCTTTCGGCGATCGCAA